>Ga0074195_1000264_pt1 | contig 117598 bp, 93 predicted proteins | sample EPASupsiteHSE623_FD_64525 | JGI IMG/M metagenome (GOLD analysis project Ga0074195, IMG submission 64525) | Bioremediated contaminated groundwater from EPA Superfund site, New Mexico - Sample HSE6-23 | ecosystem: Environmental > Aquatic > Deep subsurface > Groundwater > Contaminated ... | reverse complement strand
GGGCGGGGGGGCCGGGGGGTCTTTTGTGGGGTTTTCCTGATTGGTCAGGGAGGAAAAGTTCGGGATGGGCCCATGTGTCGGCGCTGTCGTAGGCCGCGAAAATCGGAATGTCGCCGATGATTCTCACGCGCCGTTCGTTCGCGTAGGCGCGCAGCGCGCCCCACTGGCCGTAAAAAAGAAATTGGGCGAATTTGTGCCTTTGCATCCTGTCGGCGTTTGCTCTCCTGAAATCGGCCAACGTTTTTTCTTCTCTCTTTCTCAGGGAAGCCGGCCACCGGTCCCATGATGAGAAGTTGCGCGATTCCTTTATGGCCGAGAACAGGGCGAAATCGTCGAGCCAAAAGGCTTTTTGCTGCGAAAAGGTCGCGAATTCCGCCGCCAGGTCAGGGCCCTCGGCCCGCCTGCCTGCCTTAAAATTCTCCCAAGCCCTGTCGATAAGCCGGTTCTTTTCCAGAAAAAGCCTGCCGAAATCGATCCGTCCCGTGTTCGGCGTCCTGCATGCTGCCGCCTCTTCGGGACTCAGCAGCCCCAGCGCCGCCAGCTCATCGGGATCGATGAAGTAGAGATTGCCGGCGAAAGCGGACAGGCATTGGTATGGTGAATCGCCGTAGCCCGTCGGTCCCAGCGGAAGAATCTGCCAGAGCCCCACACCTGCTCCGGCCAGGAAATCTATGAAATTTCTCGCTTCCCTCCCAAGCGTTCCTATGCCGAAAGGTCCCGGCAGGGAACTGGGGTGGAGGAGAACGCCCGCGCTTCGCTGAAAATTCATGTCGCCTAACCTTTTACGGCGCCGGCCGCGATGCCCTTGATTATGTATTTCTGCAGGGACAAGTAGAAAATGATGATCGGTGTCGCCGATAGCACGAGGGAAGCCGTGAGAGGGCCGTATTCCTTCAGGAACTGTCCGTAGAACTGCATCTGCGCCAGCTGTATCGTTCCCTGCTTTATCACGAGGAGGGGCAGGAGGAAGTCGTTCCATATCCAGAGCGCGTCCAGAATCGCGATGGTCGCCGTTATCGGCTTCAGCAGCGGGAACACGATCCTGAAGAAAATGTAGCTCGTCCCCGCCCCGTCGATGGCCGCCGATTCCTCCAGCTCCCTCGGCACGCCCTTGATGAAACCGTGGTACATGAAGACGGCCATCGGCGCGCCCAGGCCCCAATACAGCACGACGATGCCCGCCGGATTCGTGAGGTGAAGATCGGAAGCCAAAACGGCCAGCGGTACCATGATGATCTGGAAGGGGATCACGAGGGCGAAGGCGAACAGCGAATAGATAAGCCATGAATAGCGTTTTTCCGTCCGCGCCAGCATCCAGGCCGCCATAGAGCTCGTCAACACTATCCCCGCCACGCCGGCAGCGGAAATCAGGAAGGTGGTCGCTACCACCCTGGGGAATTCCATAACCTTCCATGCCTTGATGAAGTTGTCGAGAAACAGCTTCGAAGGCAGGGCGAGCGGCTTGAGCATGATTTCCGCGTCCGGTTTCAGGGCGCTCATCAGCACGAAGAGCGCGGGATAGATGTAGAGGAAACCGAAGATGATCATGAAGGCTTCCAGGAAGTGCAGCGGCCGCAAACGCCACCGAGGCCGCTGCGGCTGCCAAGACCGCCGTCGCAGTCGAGCCTCCAGCGTGGATTTCACAGCTGCACCTCCTTTCGCTTCATGATGATGAGCTGAGCGCCCGTCAGGAGGAGAATGGCCAGGAAGAGCAGGGTGGCCTTGGCGGTGGCCAGCCCGGCCAGCTTGCGCGCGAAGGCGTCGAAGAATATGTCCATCACGAAGGGGACGGTTCCCACCGCGTAGCCCGAGGTTCCCACCATGGCATAGACGAGATCGAAGCATTTGAGGGCGTTGGCGATGGAAATGAAGAAGCACACGGTGAAGGCCGGCATGAGGAGAGGTAGCGTTATGCGTTTTAGTCTGTTCCAGAAACCCGCGCCGTCAATCATCGCCGCCTCTATCACGTCGGGCGGAATGTTCTGCAGACCCGCGAGGTACACGACCATGTAATAGCCGGCGGCCTGCCACACAGAAACGCCGACCAGAAGCCAGGGAGCCTTGGCCGAATCGCTCATCCACGTCTGAATGCCCGTCAGCCTCGGCAGGAGATGAAAAAAAATAAAGGACCATATCAAGGCGACTACGATCATGGACAGAACGTTGGGCAGAAAGAACACCGAGCGCAGTACGTTGCGCGATTTTATCTTCCTGTCCAGCGCCATCGCTATCCAGAAGGCGAGGAGGTTGGCGAGGACGACGTTGCCCACGGCAAAGAAAATCGTGAAGCCGATGACGCCGAGGTCGAATTTCTTAGCCGTCCATGTCGAGGCGAGGAGGGTCTTGAACCTGCCTATCTCGAAGAGCCTGTCGGCGTTCCGGTCGATGCCTGCTTTCTCAATATCCGAAAAGGGCGCCATAACCGCGAGCGCCTTCGCCACGAAAGCCTGAACGGCGGCCTCGAGAGCCGCCCTGTCCTGGGCGAGGCCCGCCTTCTTGGCCGATGCGAGGAAATCGTCCACGGCTCCCGAATCGAGATCGCCCGACTCCACCTGAGGCAGGGTCCAGAAAGCGTCCTCCACGACGAATTCGTCCATATCCGGCGCAAGACGGTACGCGCCGTCATCCGCCACGTAAAATTTGGCCGCCAATGCCACGCTCTGCGTATCCAGTTTGGCGAGGAAATTCTTCTCGTAGCTTACGGTTTCCGTTTCGGCTGGCAGGGTGGAGTTGGCGTTGAAGTAAGTCTCCTGGAAGGCTCGCGGGTAGAAACGTTGATCGACTCCGCCCGTAAAAATGGACCTGTAATTCTCGACACCCACATCCCTGTATTTATCGGGCGCGTATCCCGCGGCCTTCACGATCCGTTCCAGCCTGTAGCGCTTCAGACCCGAAATCGACAGCCGCGCGTACTGTTCCCCGGCCGCGTCCAGCTCGTACAGCGAAAGCAGAAATTCGCGATCAGACGCCCTTTTAACCTTGCTAAGAATCTTGGTCTCGAACTCGGCCTTGTCCATGCTTATCGGCGTTTTCGGCGTCAGCCCATCCCAGTTCGTCGTGGAAATCCGCAAGCCCTGGCCGAAAGGCAGGAGAAAGAAGAGGGCATAGAGCAATAGAGCCGGCGCGACGAAGAGAATGAAATTCATCCGTCGCGCGGAAGATTTTTGAACCATCGGTGTTCGGCTACTTCTTTCTGTTCGCCGCCCACTGCTTGTCGATGTCGGCGATCACGGCCTCGGCCGTCTTTTTATTGAACACGTACTGCTGGGCGCCGTTCTTGCACGCGTCCTCGAACACCGCGGTCGGATAGGAGGCGAATGTCCAGGGATAGGCGCCGTTCTTTTCGACGCCGCCCATCAAATCGACGAAGGGACCGCCGAGCTTGGACACATCGGCGCCCTTGAACGACAGCGTGAGCTTGTAGTCTTCCACCCATATCTTCTGAGCCTGGGGCGTGGCCAGCCACTCGAGGAACTTGAGGGCCGCCGCCTTCTTGTCGGCGGGGGACTGGGCGGATACTCCGAAACAGGAATCCACGTCGGCGTAGAACTTGTTCATCTTGGCATCGTTGAAAACGGGGAAGGGCGCGAAGCCGCAGTTGAGTTTGGGGTTCGTTCCGATGGCGGCGCCATAGGACCAAAGTCCCTGCACCATCATCGCCGCCTTGCCCTCGGCAAAGGCCGCCTGCTGCTCGTTCCAGTTCCACTCTTCGGCGTTCTTGTCCATGTTCGCCCGATAGAAGTCGATCACGGAGAAGAGCTTGTCGGTGTCCACGACGCCATAGCTTGTCTTTCCGGTGTTCATGTCGGCCACGAACTTGGCTGGCGCAATCTTCTTTTCGGCGAGGAGATTGGTATGGACGAGCGTGATGAAGTGTCCCATCGACCAGTTTTCCTTCAGAAGACCGGCGAAGGGCGTCACATTGTTCGTCCGCAGCGTCCGGGCGATCCTCTCCAGATCGCGGTAGGTGGCGGGAGGCTGGAGCCCGAATTTCGCGAAAATGTCCTTGTTGTAGATGATGCCGATCCCGGCGAAATCCATCGGCAGACCCCAGAGCTTGCCGTTCCAGGTGACCGAGGGCTTCGAACTGTCGACTACCTTGCCGAGCACCGCCTGCTTGGAAAGATCGACCAGATAGCCCTTCTCCGCGTATTCGGCGACGCGGGAATAAGATTGCATCTGCAGGATATCGGGCAGCTTGCCCTGGGCGGCGCGCGCCGACATCGTGGCGTCGGCGTCGTTCGGCACGATCAGCATATCGATCGATATGCCCGGATTTTCCTTCACGAACTGGGCCACGAGCTTCTTGAGCCCTTCCTGATTTTCCTGTTTATAGTAGTACAGCTCGAGTTTCTGGGCCTGTACCATTCCGGCCAAAGCGAAGAGCACGAGGAGAAGGGATAGGATTCTCTTCATAAATTCCTCCATGTAAACCGATTTACTTGGAGTCTATCATGGAGGCGCTATTTGTCAAGGGTAATTCCCAAGACTTGATTTGTAGAAAATAATGCTACCAATGAGATTTGATCACAAGCTGGAGCACATCCGAATACCTGCCGGCGGTGTAATTGGCATTACTGTCGAAAAGAACTTGGATCCTGGCGTTTTCGAGAATGGGAGGAACACCATGACCCATTGTTGGCTGGTTTGACAGGACGGTTTTTATGGGGGTTTGCTGGAAATTGATGGGCGTTGTCATGTCATGAATCCAAAGTGAATACTGGATCTTTTCTATGCCACTCCCTGTGTTGAGATTGAGGCTTCCGCCGTTCGTCGACGAAACCGTGACATCGAAGGGCATATTCGCCTTGGCGAGCATTTTAAAATCCACAGTTTTTACGCTCGTCTCTTCCAGGGCTATTCTGTTTATCGGTAAGCCGTATTGATCCGCAAACGAAACATATACATAAGGTCCAATGATCACCGTAAGGGTAATATTTAGAATTTTAGGTGCGATGTCTGAGGGAGGTGACGATGGATAATCGGAGAACTTTACCGGCCAGAGACGGAATTCCAAATCGAGCTGATACGTGCCATACGGGGGGGTATCCTGCGTCCAATCCTGAAAATGCAGGTAATACTCGAGTTCTTTTTCAGATTGATTTTTATTAATCGAACCGGTCCATACGTTGGTTTCCGCTAAGGATTGTTCAATTCCCCATGATTTCGCAATTTTCGACGATTGGTAAGTTTGTTGAGAGGTATAGATATTTGCCTGATGAACCAATTGGGTTCCTTGTGTGTAATTATACCTCCATGTTTGGCGGGCGGTTGAAACAGGAAACAAGGCAACGGTATAATTTTCTGCTTGTGTCGTATTCGTCCGTGTAACCTTCAGTTTTATTGAGTAAACATTATTGCTGCTCACCTGCTCTAGATAAAATGGCGAGGGTGCTATACCGGTCAGCGTCATGGTGGATGTTGATTGGCTTGCCGCATTGCTCACTATTAAAAGAAAAATCATGCAGATAAGGACATACTTTTTATTCATTCCAACTCCTCAAATCCTTTACAATGTAAAAGGATACTACATCCGCCATGACTTGGCAACAAAACAACGATGGCAGCCGACTCATCCGACAGGCACTGGAGATGCGGTTATCTTGCCCAGTTCGACGAGTCCATCGGCATCATCGATGAGCGTCAGCGTCGATACGCCGACATCATCGGGCCAGACCAGCTTATACACACCAGGAGTGAGACCGAATATCTGGAACATGCCGGAATCGTCGGTAAAGGTCATGTCGGCATAACTTCCATCGGGCATTATCACATCGCCGGCCACCAAGGTAATCGGCGCTCCGGTACCATCCACAAGGTATCCGGTGACATAGAATCGTTTTTCCAGACCGGCCCGGAATATGAACCCTGTACGGTATCCGGGCGACACGGAAATATGGGGTATGGTTGCCGATACGTCGGCTTCGGCTTCGGGGAAATCCATGCTAACCCTCGCCGGATTATACGAGCTCAAAGAGGCGACGACCGGTAACCCATGACTTACTAGCCTATTTCCGGAATTTACGCCGAAGTCCACGGGCATGTTTCCGGTGGAAGAATCAGGATCGAAAATGATAAAGGAATCATAGAGGGGTTTCGATATGGCAAAGGCGCCTCCGGCATAAGCCAGAGCGGTGGCCAGGCTGAGGTTGATTGACGCGTCAGGCGAAACCAGGGCTTGACCGAAATTAATGCTAGAGCCACCGGAGGCTGAAAAAAACTGATTGCTGTATCCCGAACTCAGGCTTAGGGAAGTTGGCTCCGAGACTCCACCCATCAAGTTGCTCGCACGGATATTATACCCGATGCCCCCTAGAATCGGCAGCTTATCGTTAAAGCTAATGGAATTGCTTCCGTCATTGGGCTGGCTGTAGTTAATATACCTACCGGTTTTTAATGGATCCGTCACCGAGAGGGAGAAGCGCAGGCTAATATCCGGGGCTTTGCCCGTTTCCAGCGATACACCTGAGCTTATGCCTATCGAGGAGTTCTTTGTCAGCGCGGCGCCTAGGTTTAGCGCAACGTTCCCTGTATCGATCTTCGAGCCATCCAGCGTACGGTTCCACCGGCCCGATAAACCGAAAGAAGCGGTCTTGCTCAAAGAGGCTCCTAAAGTAGCCGAGACATAGGCCGTAGACTCAGGAGTCGAGACTGTCGATACTGGCTGTGGTGCGGTGAAACCTGTCGTCCTATAGCCGGCTGATATTCCAAAACTAGGGAACTTCGGCATGGCGGGCAGAGAATAGCGGTAATCCAGGTTTGCCGAAAACGCAAAAGGGTTGCTCCGGCCGTCCCAAGCAACCAGGGTACCTGTATCAAGCACGAATCCGCCGATATCCGTGCCTAACACAAAGCCCAGACTGGCCAATGTCGACCGCTTATCGGCTTGCAGGCCTGTAGCCAAGGTAAGATCAGACTTGAACCCATAGCGGAAAAATGCAGAGCCAAAAAACTCCGTTAGCTCGTGACGACCGGCTCCGAATGAAAGCCCGTACTCACCCTGACCGCCGACCAATAAGCCGGTTTCCGTGGTTATGTACCTGGTAACCGGCCTATAGATCATTACCCCGTCGGGCGACTCTCCTTCCTCCACCTCCAGCTCGAATTCATTCAAACCGTAAGCGAAGGGCAAGTCGTAGATTCTATAATTGCCCATGTCGAGTTTGAGGGTTCGAATCACCGAACCATTCATTTTTATGCGAACGGTGGAGGGCTTCTGCAGCGTGAACGCCGCCGATGGTGAGTATCGTTTATCATAGCGGCTGAAGGTGTCGACGCTTCGAATGGATACTCCGTACAATTCCGGGCGGGCCTGAAATCCGATTCCCTCTCCGCTCACCATGCCGGCGAAGAGACGCCCTTCGATATCCGGTATGTCATAGATAGCCATGGCGTTGCCGAAATACCAGGTGAGATTTTGCGCCGAATAGGAGGCTGAACCGTAAGCCTCAATGGCAATCGACCAAAGATTGAGAAGCCCGTTTGCCGTAACCGAAAGCGGAAGGGTAGTGCCCGATTGCTTTAGGTACATCGATCCAGTCGCGGAGAAATTGATCACCCCTGAAAGAGCAGGGGGCTCAAGCCAGTCTTGATCCTCTGTACGGGGAGTAGGCGAGAAGTCCAGCTCATTGAGTTCCGTATACTCTCCAGGCGTCGAAATGGAGTAGGTAAGGGTTGCCATCTCCCAAACACCGGTGATTCTCGCCGCCGCGAGATCGGCTATCCCCGCCCATTCCAGTTTGGACAGTATCCCGGAAAAAATTCTATCCATCTGCGTCTTGGATAACTCAGAAGCTAGCACCTCGCGCAGAAGGGGAATCGAGAGAAAAGGATCTTCAAGGTCGATTCGCGCTACCACATCGCCATGCCGCTTACCGTTTACCCGTAGAGCGACGATAGCCTCCCCTTCAGGAAGAGGGTTGATGTTTTGCGTCAGTATAGTGTCGGTTGAGCCATTTTGGGCAAATATCAGCCCAGGACCAGCTATTACTAGAGAAAGCGCTATAGCTAGAAAAAGAACTGACTGCCTAATCGATCTCCGCATCAAAGGTGCCCTCGTAGACAACTCCGTTCACCGCGGCTTCCCAAGGCACGAAGAAGGTTCTTGCGGACTTGGCGAGTATGTTCTGTCCGTCGATGGCGGAAGCGGAATCCCCTGTAAACTCAAGGGCGGACAAACCCGCCCCCTGGCTGATCCGGATCACAGGATTGGAGATGAGCGCATGCTGAGTCCCGTCGTTTTTTACAGTAATATCGATGCCCTGTTTACCGTCTTTTTGGCTGCCGATCGCCCGATCAATGACAAGCTTGGCGGCGGCATTCTTGGGGCTAACGTAGAGGGCGGCGACATAGGTGAGCAGAATACTAACCCCCGACGACTGAGATTTTGAGAAATCCACCGGCAACTGTTCCGCGAAAACACGATAGGCAACTTCCGAGCTGATCGCGGGATTACCTCGGTACTGAACCTTGACGTTTTGCGAACTGCGGGGCTTTAGTACCACTCGGGCAGGGAAAACCAAAAACTCCTTGTCCGCCGGGCTATTCGTCTCCTTGCCTGCCTCGTCGATCGTTCGGGTGGTAACCTTGATGGAGACTGCCGTCTGTTGGTCCGAGTCGTTTGTCACCTTGTAGGTCATTACCGCGCTTGCGCCTGAGCTACCGATCGAAACCGTCATCGGCGAGAACGAAAAGGCCCCAGCGCTCACGACGATGATAACGAAAAAGAAAACTTTTAAAGCAAGTGAACGTCTAAAATCCGATGATTTTACCATTTTTTTTTCCTTTAGAGCGATACTATCGAACCATAACTTTTCTGCGCTTTACCTTTATAGCGCAGTGACAGTAAGCAGGATTATATCCTGGTATTCACCAGACTGCCATATTGCGGAAGCGTCCTTAGGGTCGACTTTGACCGTAAATATAAATTTTTCACTATTGGCATAGTCCCCTACGCCTTCGCCGGCGACGGTTCTTCTGGAAAATGTATATAGCACCCTTTCCGCATTGACGGGAAGCGTGGCCAGAGGAAAGAGTACTTGGTAAGGATTGTTGTCGGCAAAGGAAACCTTGTAAGGGATTTTAATCAGCGTAGCGCCCTGTGCTGGCGTAGCCCAGGTTTCTCCCGCGGGTGCTCCCCAGGTTAGCGAAGCGTAGGTTGCCTTCGCCGTGATCTTCCATGATTTGATATTGGCGCGAATGAAGACATCAATAGATTGGGTCTCGCCAGCTTCGTCCAATTCCCCAAAATTAAGTTCGGTATTGGATAAGTTCAAATTTAGGTAGAGCGGAATATCGATGTACACTTCCATATTGTTCGTCACATCGTTAGACGCCCCATAGGAAGTGGCTACTGCCAATAGGGCAAGTAGTAAGATGAAAACAAGCTTTTTCAAAGGCGGCTCCATACCGCTGCGAATATATCGCAGCATACTTTTGGCGGTTCGCATCCCTTTATGGATCAAGAATGCTCTCCAATAATAAAACAACGATAATGATATAAGGCTCCATTGTCAAGTGTGAGGAAGCAAGTGGCATTTCATTTTAATAATAGAAAATACTATGCTTAATCAAGCTCGGCGACAATGCTACCCTCATAACTTGTTCCGATGACCGCAACGCTCCAGGGCACAAAAACGATCCTCTCGGAGAGGGCAAGAATATTCTGCCCATCGAGGGCTCCTGCAGCCTCGCCAGAAAATTCGATACCCGATCCATTATTGTTCACTTTGATGATTGGATTCGAGATAAGCGCGTGCTGAGTCCCCTCGTTTTTTATCGTCAGGTCGAGGCCCTGTATGCCGTCTTTCTGACTTCCAATAACCTTCGCCACAACGAGCTTGGGAGCCGCGTTCTTGGGCGTAACATAGAGCGCCGCCACATAAGTGAGCAGTATGCTCACGCCCGACGACGTCGATTTGGAAAAATCCACCGGCAGCTGTTCCGCTACTACCCTAAAAGCCTGTTCCGAACCTATATTCGCTGGGCCCCGATACTGTACTTTTACGTTTTGCGAACTATTGGCCTTGAGCACAACCCGTGCAGGGAAGACCAGAAACAGCTTGTCCGCCGGCTCATTCGTCTCTTTTCCGCTGGGGTCGATCACCCTGGTTGTTACTTTTATTGATACAGCGGTCTGCTGATCCGATTCATTGGTGACCTTGTAGGTCATCACGGCGGCGGCTCCAGAGGGGGAAATGGAGACGGTCATGGGAGAGAAGGAAAAGCCAGAAATGGTTGAGATTCCAATGAGTAAATAAACAAAAATGATAAATAGCGAGCGTTTAAAGTTGGACGTATTGATCATTCGTCTTCCTTATTGACACCAATGTTTAACACTAGGCTACGTTAAAAATTACCCGATGTCAACAAATACACCTAGACTATGTATCGGCATTAAAAGGAATTCAATAGAGAATAAAAAAGGCGGCCTTGTGAGGCCGCCTTTTTTAAAGCTAGTTTCTTACAAAGCTGCAATCGTAAAGGTTAGGGTATCCTGATATGTAGTAGAAAGCCAATTGGCCGAAGCAAATCCGTTTGCAGATTCATCAGTAAGATCAATGGTCATTGCATAAGGCTCTTCACCATCTGTCTTTTCATTCATTGTTAGTAAAACCTCTTCGGCTACTACGTCAAAAAGATTAGGCAATAACGCAGTAGATGCAGCAACCGTCGGAAGTCCAGTAATATCCAGAGTATAGTAAATCGTATCTGAATCGGTAGTTGAGTCAGAAGTTTTGGAACCCAAAAGGCCACCATTGGTTGATTTGACTTTTAACGACCAATTCTTAACATTGCTGCGAATTGTAACATTGCCAAAATTAATGCTAGTTCCAGCAGCAGTAGCACCAGGTCCTATTTCACCAATATTAAAATACGCATCTTCAAGTGATATAGAAAGCTTTTTAGAAACCTGTCCAGTTACAATCACGGAGTCAGATAAAACATTGCTTACATCACTTGCAGTATCAGTTGCAGTATTAGTTGATCCATAACTTTGCGCGGAAACAAAACCAACAGTGGCAAGGGTAAGCAGTAAAACGATGAACAACTTTTTCATAATCCTCTCCCAACAAGTAGCAATGCTACTTTAACTTTTTTTATAGCTGAATACTCAGCTATTAATAGCTGAATACTCAGCTATTAATCTTTATAAAGGATCTTAATGAATCATAATAGTTTCGTCAAGTACCTGAACGCAAATAACTAAAAAAAATAAAATAAAACAAAAAATGTAAAATCAGCTAACGGTGACGAGAATGGTCACGATGTCGCTATAGACATCAGAGACCACCGGGTCGCGCAGATCCTCAAGTCTTTTATAGCTGACCCGAATTGGATACTCCACAGTAGTCTTGGGCACTAGTGTGTTATAAGTTAGAAAAAAATCCTTGGAAAGATTGATCTGGTCAACAGTGCCAAAATGGAAGAAATACGGGTACACGTCTTCGTTGCCCGCCGTGTGACCAACAAGCCTGCCGGCGTTTTTCGACTTTACCACGATGGTCCATAGGCCCTTTGTGTTGGTGTACACGACAACCTTCCCAAGATAGGCGGACTCGGCGTTGACAAGGTCGACAGTCTCGATATCGGATAGGTCGGTACTGAGAATTAATACTGGGGGTATGATTCCCTGGAGCTCGAAGGTTACTTCTTTTGAGGTCTGGCTAAAAACGAGACCGGTCGAGAGAAGGCAGAACATCAGAAGAACAACTTTTTTCATGTATGCACCCGTTTTATAATCGATAAAATAGAGCTATCTCTTTTAAGTGAAGGACGGTATGTCGTGGAACATGCCGTCCTTGTTGGCAACTACACGAATTCCTTAAAGTGTGGGCTCGGAATCGTAGAAGAAGACTTTTATGGTGTCGGTATACGTTCCGGCGTTGAGCAGATTGGTCGCGTCATAGTGGATTCTCAGAGTTGCAGTGGTGCTGTTTCCTGCGGTGGCCGCGATGGACCCCTTTTTATCGGCGGTCAATGAGGCGGGAGCAGTCGCAAGAATGCTACCCAGCGACACAGTGTAGGCAAAGGTATCTCCATTTTCGCTAACCATTATACCTTTGTTGGGAGCGAGGTTCTGTGACTGAAGTTTGAACCACCACGTCGCGTCGATGTTCGTTGCCAGGACTATTGTACCCGCGGTGACGGAATTGGCGGTGCCGCTGCTCGCGGTAAGCGTCACGGTATCAGTCAGGTTTGAAGTAATGCTTGTTCCCGCTGCGATAGTAAGTGAAATGGTGATTTGATCCTGCCCGGTCTCTGCGGCGAACATTGGAGCTGCTGCAAACAATACCGCGATGGCAACTAGAAAAAACTTTTTCATAATCCCTTCCCTTTGGGTGAACCCTCACCCTACTTATATGAATTGGTATGAATTTTACTCTATTTTGAAATATTGTCAATAGTGCGGGAATAGAATCATATACTAAATGTACATAAAGCAATTTTCCCTGACATGATTCTCTGCTAAATAAGAATAGGGAAACCTTCTTGACACAATCCGGATTGGCAGTATATATCTTCTTGCGTGTCGTGCCTGCATGCAGGCGTTTCGTCGGATTCGGGCGGTTAGCTCAGTTGGTTAGAGCACCAGTATGACACGCTGGGGGTCGCAAGTTCGACTCTTGCACCGCCCATTCCAAGCAAGGCTGTTCACTTTCGGTGAACAGCCTTTTCTTTTTCTTATCGCTTCGCCCGAGGCGGGTACGTCTTTTTGGGATCCCAAAGACCTTCGCGGAGTTCGCCGCCGATGCTCGGTATTTTGATAACCTGTCCCGGCCGGAGCAGATCGGGATTGGATGGATCGGGAAGCGTCGTTTTGTTAGCCTTGTAGAGGATTGTCCATTTGTATGGATCATCGTAGCCGAAGGAGCTGGCGGCGATGCTCCAGAGATTGTCCATATTCTTCCTTCCGGGAACCATGCCTATTTTGTAGGTGGCCGGCAAGGGGGCGAATTCGCTTATGCCCTCGAGTATGGCTCTGGCCGATTCTGCCTTGGCCGAAGCGGTGAACGAGTCGCCGGAATCGAAAGCTTGCCGCGACGCTTCTATCTCCCCCGCTCCTTTGGCGAGGAGGGCCGGGTAATTATTCCGGGCGTTTCGGGCGACAGCCTTATCGTAAGCATTCCTGGCTTGATCGATCGCACTGAGGATTTCGGTTTCGGCGGATTGGTCTTTCTCGAAGGATGGATACGTCTTCCCGGGATCCCATATACCGCTCCTGATTTCTCCCCGTATGCTTGGGATGACGATCACCTGGCCTGTGTAGAGAAGATTGGGATTGGCGGGATCCCAGAGGCTCGACTTGTTGGCTTCATAGAGGATTGTCCATTTTCGCGCGTCATTGTAGCCATATTCGGCCCCCGCTATGCTCGCGAGGCTATCCTTGCCCTTGCGCTCGGGGAGGAGATCCACGATGTAGGCCGCGGGGAGCGCGGCGTATCCCTCTATGCCGGAAAGATTGGCCGGAGAGGGCGCCTCATTGGTGACCTGTTCGGCGATCAGACGCGCGGATTCAGCCTGCTCTGCCGCTAGGCGGGCGGCCTCAGCCTGTGCTGCGGCCAAAGCGGCGGCTTGCGCCGAGGTCTTGGCTTCGGCCGCCTGTCGTTCAAGTGCCGCTTTTTCGACGGCGTCTTTTTCGGCCTTTGCCCGCATTTCCGCCTCGGTTCGGGCCAAGGTCGAGCGCAAGGCTTCCAGTTCGGCGGATTTGGCGGCCAGTTCCGCCGCGCTGGCCGCAAGCTCCGCGGTTTTCGCCGCGGTCTGCGCTTCCGCGGCGTTCAGCTGGGCCTCCCTGGCCAACCTATCGACTTCTTCCCTCGCGCTCTTTTCCAATGCCAACCTGTCGGCTTCGCTCTGTTTGGCGGCCTCGCGAGCGGCTTCCTGTTCGCGAAGGAGGGTTTGGAACCTGCCATCGGAGATGGCTATCTGGTTGAGCGCTTCCATAGAATCCAGATGTGAGGCCGCGAAATTCGCCGTCAATAATTTGTTGTCAGCCGAGGCAAGAAGGACTTCGGCTTCCAGGAAATTGGCACCCTCTTCGAATTTCTGCGCTTTAAGCCTGGTTTTTTGATCCGCCAAAGCCTGGACGGCCCTTTCAAATGCGGCCTTGGCGCTGTATTCCATATCTCCGGCGCCGAGTCGGGCGATTTCGAAGGCGACGGCGGCCTTGTCATAGAGCGCTGTGGCCTCATCGAAATGACTGGATTCCAGTTTTCCTTCGGCATCGGAGAACTGCGTCGCGGCGGCGGAATACTCTTCTGCCGCGTTCAGCTCGGAATTGAGCCAATCGGCCGACTGGCGGGCGATTAACGCTCTGTCCCTGGCATCCTTTGCCTCGCGTTCCGCTCCCCATGTAAGTATGTTCTTGTAGGAACGGGAGGCTTTTTCCAGGAGATCGACGCCTCGCAGTATGGCATCGTTATTCGAAAGCGCGTAGAGAGACGCGTCTTCCTGGAGTAGCTGGTCTGCCTCGGCTATATGATGAAGCGAATATTTCCCATATCCCGAGGCATCCACTTTCGATTTCAGGACTTCCGCTTCGGCCCTGGCATCGGCCGACTCGTAGAGGAGCGCCGCCCGTTTGAATGAAGCGATGGATGAGCGGTATCGAGCCTTGGTATGGAAGTCCTTGCCCGCGGCGAATTCGGCGCTAGCCTCGGCGAGCCTTTCGGCGGCCGCGGCCGGAAGGTCGTCGGGGCGTGGTTTATCGGCTAGAGCCCCAGTCTTGGCTTTTTCGGCATCCGAACGAAGAGGAAGGCCTTTCTCGAGCAACACGTTCAGGGATTTTCCCGAATTTCTCAAATCGCCAGAGAATGGGTAGGCGGCTTCTCCATCGTAAGGCCAACGCCATATTTGTGTTTCGTAGTTCACCTTCGAGCTCTCGAATTGCGTATAAGCTTGGGCGAAATCCTCGGGCAGCAGAGTCTCGATTTCAAATAAGAGGATTTCCGTGAACGTGCTATTAACGGAGGCGAAGAGGTTTCTGTATTCAGGTTCCGATATGGAGGGCAGGGCGGGTTTGGGAACGGAGACAACTGTTGTCGTGGTCGTAGTACTCGTCGTAGTCGTCGTGGCAGCGGGCGCCTGGGATATGATCATCACCGGAGCTCGCACCGTTGTGGTGGTTGTCGGAACTACCGCCGCGACGACGAGGGGCACGTCAGGTCCTGTCTCGCATGAGTACAAAATAACGGAAAAAACGGCTAAAGCCAGCCATCGCACTTTTTTTTTGGTCAAGATCCGCTCCCGGCAATTCCGCAGGAATACTTTATTATTGACTTATCTTATCGTATGTTTGATGAAAATGGCAATACCGAATATATACTGGTGTCGCTTCCTTCCGTATCAATGTGCTTGACAAAGAAAGGGTCTTTCGGTAAGAATCATCCCCGAAACGCCGCTGTAGCTCAGTTGGTAGAGCAATGGACTGAAAATCCATGTGTCATCAGTTCAATTCTGATCGGCGGCAAACCACCCCTTAGGGTGGTTTTTTTATGCCCTGAGCCGATCTATGACTCCACCAGCCCGCTTCCGGGATTCATCGTTTCTTAGTATTATAAAAGCATGAAAATACTGATCATTGGCGGAGCCGGCTATATCGGCAGCCACGTGGCGAGGCTTTTCGCCGACAAGGGTCATAAGGTCGATATCGCGGATAATCTTTCGACGGGCAGCGAGGAAAATCTTTTTCCCGACTACGGGTTTTTCCAGGGCGACATTCTCGACTATCCCTGGCTTCTCGGCGTGATGGGGAAGGGCTACGACGCCATCGTTCATTTCGCGGCGTCGAAGGCCGCGGGCGAGTCGATGCTGGCGCCGGAAAAGTACGCCAGGCAGAATATAAGCGGAACCATCAATATTCTCAATGCCGCGTGCGAGGCGGGCATCCACGCCATCGTCTTCTCTTCCTCCGCGGCGGTATACGGAGAGCCGCGGTACCTGCCCATCGACGAAGCCCATCCCCAGAACCCGGAAAACTTCTATGGCTTCACGAAGCTGGAGATCGAGAGGATTCTGGCCTGGTACGATAGGCTGAAGGGGCTGAAATTCGCCGCCCTGCGCTATTTCAACGCCGCCGGATACGATCCCGCCGGCCGCGTCCATGGACTGGAGAAGAATCCCGCCAATCTCATTCCCGTGATCATGGAAACCGCGGCGGGCATGCGTCCCGCGCTTAAGATTTTCGGGCTGGACTATGCCACGCCCGACGGCTCGGGCGTCAGGGACTACATCCATGTCAGCGATCTGGCCGAGGCGCACCTGCTCGCCCTTGAATATATCCTACGCGAGAAGGCCAGCCTCACCGTGAATCTTGGTTCCGAGGAAGGTCTCTCGGTGCTCGAGATCCTCGAGGCCGCGAGGAGGATCACTGGCGCGCCCATCGCGACCGAGATCTGCGAGCGCAGGCCCGGGGACCCGGCCAAGCTGGTGGCATCGAGCGCTAAGGCCAAGAAATTATTAGGCTGGGAAGCGAAGCATTCCGATGTCGAAAGCTTGATCGCGACGACATGGAATGCCTATCGGCTTTCCTTGGACAAATAATAAAAACCTCAAGGAGAACGCAATGAAAGAGAAGATTTTTTCCTACATCGAAAACAGTGTCGACGGCATCATCGAACTGGAGAGCCTCCTGACCTCGATCCCAGCGCTGGCGCCGGAATCGGGAGGGCAGGGCGAGCTGGAAAAATCCATCGCCTTGGAGAAATGGCTCAGGGCTCAGGGCATCAACGATATCTTTCACATGGACGCGAAGGACGACAGGGTGGCGTCGGGCGTCCGCCCCAACTTCGTCGCGACCATTCCCGGCAGGAACGACAAATCCCGCCTCTGGATAATGACGCACATGGACGTCGTTCCGGAAGGCGAGCGCTCCAACTGGAATACCGATCCCTGGAAGGTGACGGTGAAGGGCAAGACGCTCGTCGGCCGCGGCGTGGAGGATAACCAGCAGGGCCTCGTGTCTTCGGTGTTCATGGCCCTGGCCTTCGTCAAGCAGGGCTTCGTGCCCGAGCGGACGATCAAGTTGCTCTTCGTGGCCGATGAGGAAGTGGGGTCAACGTTCGGGATCCAGCATATCATCAACAACCATTCGCTTTTCGGGAAGGACGATCTCATCATCATCCCCGATGGGGGCAATGCCGAAGGCACCGAGATAGAGGTGGCCGAGAAGAACATCTGCTGGCTCCAGGTGAGGACGAAGGGAGTGCAGACGCACGCCGCTTCGCCTGATAAGGGCGTCAACGCCTTCCTGGCCGCCAGCGACCTGGCCCTGCGCATCCATGGACTCGAGAACACGGTTTTCACGGCCAGGGACTCCCTTTTCGAGCCCGATAGGACAACGATCAATCCCACGAAAAAGGAAGCCAACGTGCCGAACGTGAACACGATTCCCGGCGACGATGTCTTCTGCGTGGATATGAGGATTCTTCCCCAGTATCCCGTTTCACTCGTTATGGCCGAGGCGAGGAAGGTCGCCGACGCGGTGGAGGCTGAATACAAGGTCAAAGTCTCTTTCGAGGTGCTGCAGAGCAATGAATCCAAGGCTACCCCGGCCGACGCGCCGGTCGTCGGTCACCTTAAGAAGGCGGTGAGGGAAGTCTACGGCGTGGAAGCCCGGGCGATAGGCATCGGCGGAGGCACCGTGGGCGCCTACCTTCGCAAGGCCGGATTCGATTGCGTGGTATGGGCTAAGATGAACGAAACCGCCCATCAGCCGAACGAAAGCGCCGAGATCGCCAACCTAATCGGCGACGCGAAGGTATTCGCCAGCCTGGCGCTGTGAGGGTACACTTCCCCGCCTAATGGATCTCGTTCAGCGAGCGGGGACTTTCAGTTTTTGGCCGATCCTGAGCGTGCTGTTCACGCTTATGCCATTCCGTTCGGCGAGCGTGTCGGGTTTCACGTCAAAAAGAAGGGAGATATCCCAGAGGGTATCTCCCTTCTTTATTGTGTAGAAATCGCTGAACGCGGCGTTTTCGTAACCGGTCGTCTTTTTGGATGCGGAGATTGTCGTGGACAGATGGGGAATGATGACGGTTTGCCCTATCCGTATCTTGTCCGCCTTGAGGCCGGGATTGGCCTGAAGGATTATGTTGAGCGGCGTCGCGTAACGCTGGGCTATCGCGCTCATCGTGTCGCCCGATTTTATCTTGTATATTTCGTATTTGAACAGCGGCGAGGAGACATCTTCAAGGATGGCCCGCACCGTTTCCGCCTTGTCCGCGGGCACCTTCACCATATGCTTCGCGCTGGGGGGCGTTATGTGGTATTTAAGTTCGGCGTTGCCGTCTTTCAGCAGCTTGAGAGGAATGCCCGTTCGCTCGGCCAGGACGTTCATATCCACCTGACGGGATGTCTCCAGGGCTTCCCATAGGTGCTTTTCGCCCCATCCGGACTGAAAGCCATGGAGTTCCGGATAGCTCAGTATCGAAGCGACGGCAAGGAATTTCGGGACATAGGAGAGCGGCTCCCTGGACAGTTTTTTGCTTTCGTAAAGATGCCAGAAATCGATAGACTCGCCGTTCGAGGATCTTATCGCCCTCGTGACGGCACCCAGCCCCGCGTTGTAGGCGGCAATGGCCAACGGCCAGTCTCCGAGCGCCTTATAATTGTCGCGCAGCTTCCGCAGCGCGGCATCGGTGCTTTTCATGAAATCCTTCCGGTCATCAGTCCATTCCGATATGGAAAGACCATAGCCCGAGATGGAGTTTCGCATGAACTGCCAGATGCCCGTGGCCCCGCTTCTCGACACGGCAAAGGGAGAATACTCCGACTCTATGACGGGCAGATAGACAAGTTCCTTGGGCAGTTGGTATTCCACAATCTTCTCTTCGACGTAGGCCAGGTAGGGAAGAGAGCGCTCCATGACAGCCAGGAGCCATTTCTTGCCCCCGGAGGTCATGTAGGTAGCGCGGTAATTCTCAAATTCCTCATGTCCCCATGGCATTTCCATATCGAATTGAAGTCCGTCCACCAGGATGCCCGCGGACATGACGATCTCCGGAGCGACATTCTGGGGTTCGGCGGGAAGAAGAGCGGGCGGGGTATCGGTGGCGGCGGGGGGAAGCAAGGCGTCGGGAGCGATACTCGCCGGAACCTCTGCGGCGGCTTCCGTCTCGATCTCCGGATCATGCCCTTGCCCGTAAACGGCGACGCTGAGCGTCAGCATAAAAAGCGCCGGCAGGAAAAAGCGGAGGCGCAAACCTGGGTGGAGACGTCTGTTCGAAACGGATTCAGAATATGGTCTATCATGATTCATTGCATCTTTTCTCCAAAATAAATGCCGGCCCATTCCCATTGTCCGTGTACCTTGGGATCGGCCGGAAAGTCGATTTTGCGGAAATACAGGTACCAGACCTGGACGCGGCCCGTCCAGCCCCATGTCCGCAGATAGGCGTCGTATGGTCCCGACGATGAATGCAGGCTGGCCGCCGATTGGATGGGCCGACCCTGCATGAACTGGCTCAAATCGAAGGCGACCTTGCTGTTCGCGTCCATTCCGCTGTCCTGGTACCATGATACCGCAAAAAATCCAGCTTTCGAGGCATATTTTCGCAGCTGGCGGGCCGAACCGGACGCGAGGGCCTTTCTAACGTTCGCGGTCAATTCGTCCAGACTCTCGAAGGTCCAGTCTTTCGGGCTGGCATTGAATTCGACCAGCTGTCTGGCATAGGCATGGGCTTCCGGATAGCCCGGAACGCCCGTTCCGAAATAGGGAAGGAAGGCGGCATAATGCTCCAAGGCTTCTTTCCACGATCCGATTTTTTCGTACTCCTTGGCGAGGAGGAAGTGAGAAGCCCCCACATCCTCGGCATCGGGGAAACGCGCGATGAGATCCCGGTAATATTCGATCTTCCGTTCAGGCACTTCCGCGCTTCGAACCAGCCGCGCGAGCGATTCGTAGTGAAGGCTCTTTCCCTCGATATTGAGATCGGGGAGGGTCTTCACGATTCTCTCGTAGAGGAGAATCGCCAGCGGCGCATCGCCCGCCGCCTCGTAGCTCGCGGCGGCGGCGAAGAGATACCAGGCCGCGTATTCATCGGAAGGATCGCTCATCCCGACAAGGAATGACGCTGCCTTCGCGTGATTCCCGCCGTCGATCAGTATGGCGGATATTTTCCTCGCGGCGGCATAATGCGCCACACTGTTGGGTTTGGCCCCATCAGGGCCATGTTCGTCCAAAACCGCGAACAGCGACGATAGCGCCCTTCTCTGCGAAAGGCCGCCTACGATATACAGGGAATTACCGCCGGAACAGGATGTTACAAAAAAAGAGGCCGCAAGGATAAAAATAACAAATAAAGCCAGCCGGCGCGCTTGAGAGGAGCGCAACCCGGTCCTCTTTATGCGGGGGGCAGGTGAAAACACAAAAACCAGAGTAACACGCGGTTTTTCCGCTTTGCAAGTACGAACCATCTCTATATACTTAAGACCTCATTCCTTGGAGGAATTGCCACCAGTGAAACCCAGAGTATTCCTGACGCTGAGATTTCTCGCCACTTTTCTGATTTTTTCAACCGTGGCGGGGCTTGTAACCTGGGTCGGCGGGCTGCAGATCGTCCAGACTTGGCCCTTCTTCCTGGGAGCGGCAGGCTTCGCCGGCCTTCTCGCCGGGATAAGGAAGCGCCATCGTTTTTCTGTGGGATTCACCATCCCATCCATGGTTTTTATAGCGCTGTCAGGCTTCTTCTGCCTTTTTTCCTTTCATCTCATCCCCATGCGGCTGAAAGATTTCATTTTAATGTATTGGCCGGCGATACCTGTCGTCTCCCTGGCATGTTTGTTTTTGAGCGCGTTCTTTTTCGGCTGGCGGCGTCGGGCCGGGCGCGGGAAAAATTCGGAAAGATGAACTTTTAATGCGGAAGTATTCAAGAAAAGAGGAATTTGTTACGATTTTCTATTATAATCACAATGACCAATCCAATAATGAAATGGGAACGCTTGGCGTTCGCGGCGGGAGAAAAGTGAATTGAATAAAGTCTGCAAGCGTGGAGCGCTGATTGTCTTTCTCGCCGCCATGCTCGGAACCGCCGTTCAGCCTTTATGCGCCCAGACCAGCATAGCCATGGCCGATCCCGAGACCCTGGCCAGGATGATCGGCAACAAGGCTGAAATCGAACGCAATATTATCTTGGCCACACCCGATTCTCTCGTCCTCGCCAGGAATGGGCTCGCCGAATCGAAGGTCCTCGCAGAAGACGACAGGAAAGCCCTGCTGGAAATCGTCCGCGGAATTTCGACCATTCTCTATCCCCCGCCCATCGCGGCTCGCGCGACGCCGAAGGTCGCGAAAAACCCTCCCCCGCGCTTCAAGGGGAGTGATGAACCGCTCTCCGATTTTTTCGTGGATCCGCTGCTCAAGAATATCCATCCTATCTATTCCATATGCCTGACCCAGTTGGTGGAAGCTTCCAGCGGAAGAATCTTCGCCGCGCCCAAGGGTTCAGAGGGCGCTTTCCTGACGGAAATTCTGCCCGCCCTCGCCGTATTCAAGACCTCTGACAGAGATACAGCCAGATCGGCTCTCGCTTATTCCGAACGTTTCGAGGCTTCGGGCAGCTATGCCTCGGCCATACCGGGGCTCGTGCAGGCGCGGTCCGCCAGATTGGAAGGCGACTCGCTGAAAGCCTATCATCTCTATGGCAAGGTCCTGGATTCCTATCCCGATGTCTGGCCGGCAAGGCTGGAACTGGGGCTGCTTTCCCTGGAAATGGGAATGCCCGTAAACGCGCTGACCTATCTTTCCCCCCTCGCCGAAAACAGGCAAAACGATGGCGCCGTCGTCTTGCCCTATGCCATGGCGCTCTATCACAACGGAAGACTGGCGGACGCCGAACCCTATGTGCGGAAGGGCCTGGAATGCTATCCCGAATCACCCGCGCTCTCGATTATCGCGGCGCACATTCTGATGGACAGAAACGACTACGCCGCCGCCCAGCCCCTCATCGATGCTTACGGGAAGAAACATGCTTCGGACAGGATGTACCTGTATTTAAAAGCCCTCCTGGCCAAGGGGCAGAACCGGAACGATGAAGCCCAGAAGTGGGCGCGCAAAGCCCTGCAGGCATATCCTGAAGACCCCGAAATCATGGTGCTTCTCGCCGGAATCCTTTTTGGCGGACCTGAGGCGGGACACAAGGAAGCGGCGGCGCTGAGCATCGAAGCGAAGAATCGTTTTGCCGCCGAAAGAACCATGGCGGTCGGGGCAAAGTCGACTCCTTTCAGTCCCTTGATGGAGGCGATGCGCAAAGAGGCCGAAGGCGAGGCCACGCGCTTCCTGATGCTCGAGGCCTACAACCATCAGGATTGGTACGCGGCCGGCGAGATGCTTGGGTCGACCTCGACATCGGGCATAGATAAGGCCGTCGTGGCCACGATCCTGAGAAAATCGGGCAGGAAAAGGGAAGCCCTCGCTTTTTCCTCCGAATGGTATAAGGACAGTCCGCAGTCGGAAGTCGCCGCCGAAGCCTACCTCAGATCCCTCGCCTCGGCCAGCACCGGCATTGGTGTGGCCTCGGCGGCCGGCTCCACGGTTTCTGACGCCGGCACCGGCCTCATCGGGTTTATGGGCGGCTACGCTCCCGGGAGTTCGGGACCTGTCCTGGATGCGGGACAGCCTTCCATCATCGGCCTCGTGCTCCAGCTGCTCTCGGGATCCTGTTCGGCCAGCATGCGATCCTATCTCTATTATCTTCGCGGAACCCTGCAGACCGATACCGACGCGGCCATCGACTCCTATCGGATGGCTCTCCTCGAGCGGGCCGATAACGTGGAAGCCATAGCGGCCCTGGCAAAGGCCTACGCCAAGAAAAACGACGCGCAGAAAGCGCTTTTCTTCGTCAAGCAAGCCAAGTCGATTGGTATCGACGACGCTGACCTCGCCTCCGATCTGCAGGCGCTGGAAGCGACGCTCGTCAAGGGATGAGCGCTCTTTTCAATCCGGACATAGCGGAGTTCCTCGAAACCATCTACAACGAATGCAACCGACGGCAACGATTGAACAGGGATCCCCTGGCTATCGTCGCCGGCTACAGCGATACTTCCGACAGGGAAGTGGCGGGGCTCATCTGTTCCACCCTCGCTTTCGGCTCGGTGGATCTCATCCTCCGCGCCTGCGATCGCGCGCTCGAACCTCTGGGTTCCCACCCCGCTTCGGCGCTCGAATCCATGGAAGACAACGATTTGTCGCGGTTCTGGGGCGATTTTCACTATCGCTTCTGTTTTCCTTCCGACATGCAGGCCCTGCTGCGTTCTATCCGCGCGGCCAGGCGCAGCCATGGCTCCCTTGAGGCATTGTTTCTCGCCGGCGACGCGCCCGGGAACGGGATGCCGGAGACGACAGGAACCTTCGTCAGGGCGTTGAGAAGCCTGGGTTCGGACGATTCGCCGTCTGGATCCCGCACATCTGGCTCCTCCGGGCCTGGCATCCGCAAGAACCTCCTGCCCGACCCCTCCGACGGTTCCGCCTGCAAAAGACTCTTCCTGTTCCTGCGCTGGATGGCGCGTAAAGACGACATCGACCCGGGCGGCTGGGATTCGCTATCCCCGTCGCGCCTTCTTGTTCCTCTTGATGTCCATATGGTAAAAACCTGCCGCGAAAGATTGGGGTTCTTGGGCAAGGCACGAGCATCGGGTTCCCCGAATCTGCGCGACGCCATCGAGGTGACGCGCCAATTCGCCCTCTATTCGCCTGACGATCCGGTCAAATATGACTTCGCCTTGACGAGGCCAGGGATCGATCCTTGGCCCGGGGACGAAGTCTTTGGCTGTTTCTGATTGACATTGGCGAGGCCGCTGTGATAGCTTAGTCGAGCTATCGGTACGGTAGCGACGGGCAATAGCGCAGGTGGTTAGCGTACGAGTCTGGGGGACTCGGGGTCGCCAGTTCGAGTCTGGCTTGCCCGATAGAGAGCGAGTTATCGCGATGCGATGGCTCGCTCTTTTTGTTTTTAAAAGCTATTACGTATAAAGCGGCTTGACGAAGTCAGTAGTTGATGTAACAATTTTTATAGGATATTGGCATATTGTAAGTGAAAATTTGAACACATAAGTGTTTTTCGGAGGAGGCTGCGATTGAAGGCAGTTGGCTATGCGTGGCTCATTCAAACGTACCGCCTCGATGTGCTCGAGTCTTCATCAGTCTCCTATATCCATGAGCGAAGCGATCGCCGCAGCGTGGAACAAGATAGCCGGACCGAGTCGTATTACCCCAGGGGCTATGATCCTGGCGATGGATGGGCCGGGAACCTAACGTTCGCGCTAAAGTATGAAGGGCTCAATCTTGAGGTAGTGGCAGCGTTGTTCCCAAAGCTCGATTCCTCGGCGGTCGAAGCCTATGTTCAGGAATCACCGATCGGCAAATATGCTCGGTTTGTATGGTTTTTTTATGAACTTCTAACGAAGCGAAAGCTTGGGATTCCTGATCTCGATACAGGCAACTATCTACCCATCCTCGATGAAGAGCGGGAATTTGCCATCCCGGAGGCGGTTGCGCCCAGGGCGAAGCGGCAAAGACTTATTGTAAACCTCCTCGGAGGAAAAGAGTATTGCCCGCGCATCAGGAAGACCGAAGCGATCGCAGCCTTCCATACCGCCGATGTCGCGGCATCAGTACGAGCCCTTGTCGCCGCCTATCCTGATGAACTCATCGGGCGCGCTTCCCGATACCTCTACGCGAAGGAAACGAAATCTTCGTTCGAGATCGAGCGAGAGCGAGCCGACACAAAACGCACCACCAGGTTCATTGAACTCTTGAAACGAGCGGGGCGTGTCGATCCGTATGGGGAAGAGGAGCTTACGGCGCTGCAGAACGCGATCGTGGAAGAACGATATGCCGTCGATGGGTATAGGACGAACCAAAATTATGTAGGCGAGAGCATCGGCCCGACCCGCGAACTCGTCCATTATATTCCGCCCAAGCCGGAAGACTTAGGATTCCTTATGGAGGGATGGACTTCCTCCTGCAGGCAGATTCGGTCCAGCGCTCTCGATGCCCTCGTTCTTGCCACCGTAATGGGATTCGGGTTCGTGTATCTCCACCCCTTCGAGGATGGCAATGGCCGCATCCATCGATTCCTGATCCACGACGCGCTGGTCGCGACGGGATTCACGCCGGAGGGCATGATATTCCCGGTATCCGCGGTTATGCTCCGCCGGATGAAGGAGTACGATGCTGCTTTGGAAGCGTTCTCCAGGCCTTGCATGGAGCGGCTTCAGTATGCCCTCGATAGCCGGGGAGCGGTAACGGTGCAGGGAGAGACCAGCGGGCACTACCGCTATCCAGACCTGACGCGGCAGGCGGAAGCTTTAGCTTCATTCGTGCAGGAAACGGCGCAGGTGGAGTTTTCAGCGGAACTGGAGTATCTCTCGCTCTTCGACCAGACAGCCGAAGCCGTTCGCTCGCTCCTTGACATGCCCGATCGAAAGCTCGAGCTCTTCGTCCGCCTCTGCATCCAGGGCAAAGGGAAGGTGTCGGCATCGAAACGCGGGCTGTTCCCTGAGATCACCGATGGAGAACTTGTCGCCCTCGAAAGCGCCGTAGCCCCAATCATCGCTGGCCAAAAGCAAAATTGAGCGTTATGCGGCAATGCCGCACAGGAAGCGATGTTCAACCTTATTCAGATTTCAAATCCACCCTTGATGATGAACCGTTTTAGAAGGTCATGGATCTTGATGTTGATCTTGATCGGGGCAATGGTCGATCCTTCCGAGCCTTCAAAATACGCCTTGGCTTTTACTTTATCGATCGTATCCTTGAGTTCGTCGAAGCGACCGAATTCATTGATGTTCGCTTCGGTAATACCCGAATTCATCATGGCGCGTAGCTTTACCTCATCCAAGCCCAAGATCCCGGAAAGCGTGCTGATCTGGTCGTTTTTCGCCGTACATTGATATTCGGTCACGTAATCACGAAAGGTCTTCCCGCTTTCCATGACCGCGCAACCGCTTTGTACATCGTGGAGAAAGATATTGGCGTATTTTTGTTCTTCGATGGTCAGATACGCGAAGGACTTATGCAAATCGTCCAGGGTCCGCTGTCTCTGTTCTTCCTCGATACCGTCCTGGTTCAATGATTTCAAATACTTATCAAATCGCGAGTTCATGTAGTCGGCATCGATTCTTCCGGTATCGATTTCGGTCAAGTATCCGTCGATATCATAGGGAACGTCGGGGGTGCCGCTCCCGCCGCTCCCCCCATCGCCACCGGCGAGTTCTTTGTAGCGGAGCGCCAGAACGAGGTAGTCGCTCTCATCGAATCGCATATCGATGATTTTTTTTGGTTTACCTGGGCCATCGCTGAATTCGTAGCGCGACTGACTCCAGACAAAGCCCTGGATTTTCGCCGCCTCGAGATGGATGCTCAATTCCTTGAATAGCTTGGTGAATTGTCCGCGCTCCGCGCCGTCATCCGGCAATTTTGAAATATCCGGAACACCGGCTCGGACGAACAAGTCCACGATGTCCTGGTAGAGAGAGTTCATTGCGCGCAAATTTGAATCAAGCCGATCCACGAACAACCCAAGCGGCATGTCCCCCGAATAGAGCTTTACCGCTCTGTTGATGTTCGCTTCCATGGTATGCGGCTTGCGGTAATAGCGGATCGTTCCGAAGGGTTTGTCGGGGCCGAAGAGACGATTGGTGCGGGAGAAGGCCTGGATGATATTCTCGTACTGGAGCAGCTTGTCCAGATACAAGGTGTTGATCCACATGGAATCGAAACCGGTGAGCATCTGATCCACCACGATCAAAAGATCTATCTGTTTCTCCGGGCTTCGCTCCAGGCGGATATATGGTTCTTTATGGGCAAGACGGGCAGCTATGTCTTTCTTGAATTGCGCATGGGTAGGTATGGAAAAATCCTGGCCATACCGCGCGTTATAGTCCTCAATGATTTCGACAAGACCGTCTTCTTTGAATTTTACCCCGCCGTTATTGTCGATAGTAGGATCAAAGAGAGTCGTAAATTTCAGGTTGGTTTTCTTGCTTTTGATGAGGCGGTAATATTCGATCGCCTCAGCTATGCTCGTGGTGGCGAAGAGCGCGTGGAATTTTCCGTTCTGGCTCAGGGTGAGCCAGTTATCCAGAATATCCTCGACTACCTTTTCCCGGTGCTCGGTCCGTTCGTATTGGGCATGCAAGAGGAAATCCTCGATGCCTTTGACCACGCTGCCGTCGCCCGCGATGGAACCGGCCATGGGCGTGTCTTTCATGAATCGGTTAAAGACGGCTTTCTTTTTGGGATCGGCAAAGGCTTCAGCCTCATCGCTGGCTTTCGCCTGTTCCAGGGCTACCGCGACGCGCAGATCCTTGTCCTTGTAGGTGAGGACCTTATATGGATCAAAGCCCAGGACGTTCTTATCCCGAATACCATCGGCGATGCTGTAGCGGTGGAGCTCGTCGCCGAATAGGGAGGACGTGGTATTGAGCTTTTTCTGGTTCTCTTCATGGATGGGGGTGCCGGTAAAGCCAAAGAGAAGGGCGTGGGGAAAGGTAGCCTTGATCGTGATCAGCATATCCCCAAAGGTTGAACGATGCGCCTCGTCGACGATGATGACGATACGCTTCGCCTGCATCATGGCGAGGTCATGGGCGTTGATGCCTCCCTCTTCGTCCTTGATGTTGCTCATCTTCTGGATCGAGGTGACAATCAAAGTGTCGGCCGGGCGCGTGCTTTTCAGCTTGGTGATCAGGACGGCCGTATTCTCGGTGGCCTGAACCTCCTCGCTCTCTTCGGCGAAACCACGGTACTCGTTCAGGGACTGGGTGCCGAGCTCGATCCGGTCCATGAGGAAGATGACCTTGTCGGCGTCCTTGGAATTGGCGATGAGCTGGGCCGACTTGAAGCTGGTCATGGTCTTGCCCGATCCGGTGGTATGCCAGACATAGCCGCCCCGCCCCTTGTGGGCGCTCCAGTCGATCTTGGAGACCCGGTCGGATATGGCGTTGGCCGCGTAATATTGGTAGCTCCGCATCACCTTGAGGATGCCGTCTGAGCCGTCGGCCACGGTGTAAAAGCCGATGAGCTGATGGGCCATGGGTATGGAGAGGAGTGAGGAGGCGATGTCCCTCCAATCGTTGATTGGCTCGTTGTTGAAGTCGGCCCAGCGGAAATAGTAATCAGTGTTGAACCTGCCTTCGGGACCGGGGTTCGCGAAGTAGCGGGTTTCTTCAGGCTGCATGGCGACAAAGATCTGGACGAGAGAAAAGAGGCTCGTGAAAATGCCCTCGTCCGAATACTTTTCGATCTGATGGAAGGCCTGGCTCACGGGCACGCCGCTTTTTTTAAGCTCGATGTGGATAACGGGCATGCCGTTTATAAGGAGCATGAGGTCGCCCCGACGCTCGCTCAAAATCTTCGATCTGCTTTTAAACTGAGGCTGGCGGGCGATCTGATAGCGGCTTTGCCCGGCGGCGATCTCCCGACGATCGTAGATTTTTAGGCTTACTTCCTTGCCGAAATGGAGGCGGTCTTCCGGGTTGTCGCGGGTGATCGAGACGGTTTTTCCGTTGATGAAGCCATTGAGTTTGAGGGGCGTGCGCAGGGTGGCGATCTGCTCCATGATCTGCCGCATCTCGCCCTCGGTGAGGGGATAGTCGCCGAGGCGATCGATGTCGCGGTTGTTGTCGAAAAGGATGGTCGCCCAGTTCTTCAGAAGATTCTTTTCGGTAGGGTAATTTATGACCTCCCTCTCCCAACCCTTGTGGGAAAGGATCTCTATGAGCGCGTTTTCAAAGTCGGCTTCATTGGTAAAGGTCATTTTTTATTTTTCTCCCATAGACGTTTCTCTATATCTTCCAACTCTTTTAAATCCTCTCTATCGGCGGCCAGCGCTTCTTCGGCTCTGCGCCTATTGTCAAATTCTTCATACCGTTGTTCGGCAATTCTTTGGGCTACCTCGGCTTTTACTTTTCCGGCATGGGTTAAAAGTTCATGCTCGTTAAACAACAGAAAAGCGTCGAGTTTTTCCGACCACCGTTCCATGGTAACGGTTTTCCTCAGCCGGGCCTGGCTTTCCGCATAATCAAGATACATGGTCACGATTTCGTTGAGGTCTTTGATTTCATCGGCATCCAGGTAATTCTTGGCGATGGCCACATCCTGCTTGCGGACAATAGAACCCTGCCAGGACCTGAGGCCCATATTCGGCAGTCCGGGATTGCCACGGGATTCAATCAGCTCGGCGGCGGTGTTGCCGGTGATAGCCCAGAGCATTTTATTCTGGACCTTTTTGAAGAAGATCTGGGCCTGTTCCGAGGTTTTTTCGTAATCGACCGCGGTGGCGTAAATGTCCCGTATTTTCTGGTAAAAACGCTTTTCCGAGGCCCGGATATCCCGGATGCGCGCCAGCCACTCGTCAAAATAGTCCCAGGTATCGGCTTTTTTGAGCCGATCATCATCCATGGCAAAGCCTTTGATTATGTATTCCTTCAGAATACTGGTGGCCCATATTCTAAACTGAGTGGCCCGTTTGGAGTTGACCCGGTAGCCTACGGCGATGATGGCGTCGAGATTGTAGAAATCTTTATTGCGGGTAACCTGCCGACCCCCCTCATTTTGGACTGTTTCCATTTTGGAAACAGTTGCTTCTCGGCTCAATTCCCCTTCCTCATAGATGTTGGTCAAGTGCTTGGATATGGCGGGAACATTGACGTCAAAGAGTTCCGCCATCGCCGTCTGGGGCAGCCAGATGGTTTCATTCCGCAAAACAGTATTAATTTTGATTTCGCCGTCAGGAGTGGTATACAGGACAATTTGCGATTGGGTCATATAGCCAGCTCCTTTTTCATTATGCGTTTCTATGCATCCTTCCGGTCCGTTAAGAGCCTTTGCTCCCGTTCCAATTCCACCACCAACTCTTCCTCGCTGGGTAAAACCAAGCGGTATTTGGATGCGAAAAGCTGTTCGCTTTCTTTCAGGACGGAATACTTCACAACGGTTTCGTCTTTTTGCGCGCAGAGGATCAAGCCGATGGAAGGATTATCGTCGGCTTGCTTTTTCAGATCATCAAACATGCGGACATACATGTCCATCTGGCCGATATCCTGGTGGGTCAGTTCGGTGGTTTTTAGGTCGATCAGGACAAAGCACTTCAGTATATAGTTATAGAACACAAGATCAATATAGAAGTGTTTGGTTTCCGTACTGATGCGGAATTGGCGGCCGACAAAGGAGAAACCTCGCCCCATCTCCAATAGAAAAGATTGAAGATGGTCAACAATGGCGCTTTCGATGGATTGTTCCTTGGGCCATGGGGTTTCCGGGAGGTCCAGGAATTCCAGAACATAGGGGTCTTTGATAAAGTCCCGCGGCTGCATTTTCGCCGCGTCGGTTGGGGCTAGTACTGCTTCCTGTTTATTCCGGGACGAAAGGAGGCGTTCAAAATGGAGGCTGTTGATGTTCCGTTCCAGCAGCCGAGTGCTCCACCGCTGATCGGCGCATTCATGAATGTAAAATTCTCGGGCATCCGGATTCTCGACCCGCATGATCAGGCGGTAATGGGACCAGGTCAATTGGCTACGCACTGCGTAGCTTTTCTCAAAATTAGGGAATACCTGATAGAACTGCCGGAAATTCTTCAAATTGGCGACGGAAAATCCATTGCCCCATTCGTTTTTAAGCTCGATCGAAAGGCTCTTTATCAAGTACTCCCCATAGCCTGCCCGTTCTCGGCCTTCCTGTTCTTGTTCAACGATGCGCTTGCCAATCTGCCAATAGGCTTCCACCATGGCAAAGTTGACCGCGGTATAGGCTTTCTGGCGGGCCTTGCTCAGGATTTCCCGGATGGAGGAATAGAAATTGTCTAGTTCATTCATAATTTTCTTCCTCCTATTTCCTAAACAAACATTTTTTCCAGGCAGGCTTTTTTTATGTTTTTCAGCTTGTCCAGCTCACGCTGGTGAAGGGAGATAAGATCATCGAGTTCGCTAAAATATTCTCCTATTTTTTTTTGCTCTTCATCTTCTGGAAAAGGAAGACTCATTTCATTAAATACTCCATTTGTTATTTGATTAATTGTGGCTCCCATATTTTTCTCGATTTCTCTATTGAATTGAGAGGTATTTAATAACGTATTTATAAAGTCAGGGTGCTTATAATGTATGCCCGTCATAAACGCTCCAATAACAGTATTTGGCATACTTTTCTTTATTTGAGCGTGTTTCCCAATTAATGAACGTGAACCATTTCTAACTACAACAATTATATCGCCAATGTGTACATTTATTGAATTAACGACTTCTGATCTAACATACACATTGTCCGCATTGATTATTTCACTGTTTTTTACATTTGAGGAACGAAGTACAAGAGTCTCCCCATCTTTAACAACATCATGTGGCGAATAGGTTAGTCCACTATAGAGTTCAACAGTTTCCCCCAACTTTCTTCTCTCCCACTTTCCGATAAATCCCTTAAAACGAATCTCAGGAACATCGGTGCCCTCTTTGGGAAACATCTTTTCGAGCATGGCCTTTTTTACTATGGAGAGCTTGTTGTACTTGCGTTGATGCAGGGCGATGAGGGCGTCGAGGTTTTGGAAAAGATTTCCAATCTTTGTTTGTTCTTCTTTTTTTAATGGAATATTTATCGTTTTTGAAAGAAGTTCCTCTTTAGTTATTCCCTTAATCGAAGTCCCTTGTACTGCATGAAGTTCACTTTGGATCTTCTTGTGGATTGAGTACACACCATACCAATTATCGATATTTAATTTGCTTAATGATAAAAAATCTTGACTGGTAGCATAACAATATGACATAAAAGCTACTTTCCCGACTCCTACACGTGTTACTATCGCAATAGAGTTTTCAGGTATTAGTTTCGTAGCGGAGGCTGTTATTCCTTTTTTTGTGATAAATTTTCTAGGAATGATGTTAAATAGCTGTTCCTCTGCTACGTCAGAAGATTGAATCCACGCAATATCTCCATTCCAATACTCATCGATAGATGTTTTTGGGGTTCCGCCTCCATAAGTTTCTAAAGCCAAATCCCCCAGCTTTTTTTCTTCCCAATCATCCATGAATCCATTAAATCGCAACTCAGGCGCTTTTTTCGTCTTCGCCATCTCACTCACCCTTCAAGAGCTGCTGGAATTCGGCCAGGCCTTTGAGGTCGTAGTCGCTGCCCGTAAGCTCGTCGATGAGGGAGGAAAGGCTCGCTTCGGTTTCGCGCATCTCTTCGACCACTTCCTTGTAGGTGGTCGCGTATTTTTCTGCCAGACCTGAGACCACGCTTGAAATGTTCGCGATAATTTCGTCCGGCAGCTTGTGGAGGGAAGTCACTAAAGGGGCAATCCACTTCTGTTCGAGGAGCTTCTTCACCTGCTCATCGCTTAAAGACTCGATGGTCGATTTCGTCTTGAGATGGAGGGCGGCGTCCTGAGCCTTAACCTCTTTTTTCAAGATTTTTTCTTCCCAAACAAGCTCGTCCGCTTTCAGAATTTTTGCCTCATAGGAATCTTCATCGAAGGCCTCGCCTTCGGCATCGCCCTTCTTCGTGTCTGCCCTGATCTGCTTGGCTTCCTTGGCGAGTTCCGCGAGGACAAAGCCATCCTTGTTCTCATTGAAAGCATCGCTCTCTTTATCATCATCGGCAAAGGAGTCGAGAAGCTCGGCTAGCTCGCCGTCTATTTCCGTAAGCCGATTTTCGCTCTTTTTAAGCTTCTGATAGTCAGTTTTAAGAAGGTTTTGCTGCACGAGTTCGAAGGGTAGTATTCGGCCTACCCATCCTTCCTGAATCTCTTGCTCCTTGCCCTCTTTTTTCTTCATGACCATATGTGGATCGACTTTCTTCGTCGCCTCGAAACCCTCGCTCTGGATGATTTCCAGATCCACCGCGATCTTCGTCCACTCATCGTCCAGGATCTGGTAGGCCTCGTATCTATCGATAAGAGGAATGGTCTCGAGGCGCTTGAAAATCCCCTTGCTGAGAGCCGCTTCTTCCTGCGAGATGTCCAGATCGAGCATCGTGGTGATAAGGTCTTTTTTAAGCGCCCGGTCAAAGCTGGAAAAAGCGGCTTTAAAGGCGCCAATAAAACCCTGCACGTCGGCGTGCTCCCTTATAGTGAGCTTGACGTCTTTCACTTTAAGGGCCGCGTAGGGGCCTGGCTTTTTCGAGAATAGGGCGGAGCGCAAGCTCGGAAAGGCCGTCCAGTAAGCCTCAAGCGCGTCGATTTCCTTTTTCGGCATTCCGCCGAACATGGAGGCGTAGATATCCCAGCTTTCAGCCCCTTCCGAGGAATCCACGTAGCGAGGGATGTTGAGGTTGTAGTCGTTGTCCCGAATTTCTTCACGGCTCACGACGCGAGAAAATTTCGGCGCCATATCCCGAGCGATCACCGTATCGGCGATGCGCTTTACGTCCGAGGCGCGGAGCTTATTGCTCTTGCCGACCTTGATGAAGCCCTTCGAGGCGTCGACGATGAGGATGTCGTCATTTTCGCGCTTCTGCTTCAGCACCATGACGATGGTCGGAATACCCGTGCCGAAGAATATATTGGCCGGAAGCCCGATGATCGTATCGATGTGGTTCCCCTCGATGAGCTTCTTGCGTATCTCGCCTTCAACTCCGCCGCGGAAAAGGACGCCGTGGGGCAGAACGATGGTCATGATGCCATCGGGCTTCAAGTGAAAAAGCTCGTGGAGCAAAAAGGCGTAGTCCGCCTTGGACTTGGGCGCGAGACCGAAGCGAGCGTAGCGGGGGTCGGTTTCCTTATTTGATGAGTCCCACTTCTGGGAATAGGGCGGGTTCGAGACCACCGCGTCCACATAGAGGGGGCTGTAGGTATTGACCGGATCGTTCTCGTCGAAATAAGGCCAATCGGTTTCGAGGGTGTCGGCATTCCGGGTCACGATGTTGTCGACGAGGATTCCGCGCATCACGAGATTCATGCGGGTAAGATTGTAGGTATTCTGCTTGAGCTCTTGGGCGTAGTACTTGATGTTCCGGTCATCCTTCATATGCTTGGCAACACTGCGCCCGATGTTGATGAGGAGGGAGCCCGAGCCGCTCGTGGGGTCGTAGATCGTTATCTCTTTCTTATCCCGCAGGTGGTGCGCGACGATCTCCGACATGAGGAGGGACACCTCGTGGGGAGTATAGAACTCGCCGGCCTTCTTGCCCGCGTTGGCCGCGAACATGCTTATGAGGTACTCATAGATAAAGCCCAGCACGTCGTAGTCCTGCTTCCCGTCCATGGGGATGTCTTTGATCAGGTGCAGGAGGGCGCTTATCGCCTTGGTCTGGGAGGCGGCGCTTTCGCCCAACTTGCTCAAGCCCGTCTGCAGGGTGTCGAAGATGCCGTTGAACACTTTTTTATGCGCGGCATCGATTAATCGGCTGAATGCCGAGAGCGCGTCCCGGACATTGGAAACGTCGAACTCATTCCCCTTGTCGATCCATGTCGAAAACAAGTCTTTATAGGCGATAAAATAACCCAGATTGCTCTTTAAGTATGCCGCGGTCTGGGCGTCCTCCTCGGAAAGGGCTTTAATCTCTTTGGCGGACATGCTTTCCCTTTTGGCGAATCTCAATTCATTGTCCGAAAGGTATTTATAAAAAATGAAACCTAAAATATAGTCCTTGTATTCATTGGCTTCGATTTTGGACCGCATCTGGTTGGCCGATTCCCAGATTTTCGCCGCTAACTGCTGTTTGTTCATTTCTTCGATACCTTCCTAATGCTTATAGACACCGTTTTTCTATCCTAATAAAAATTATTTTATCATAGTTTTTCACGATTTCCATCAGAATAAGCTACACAGAGAAGGATCGATTTCCGAGACGACTGAAGGCCTGTGGGTCCTGCAGATCCTGTTATCTTGTCAGGATTTCTTCATATGTCGTGTTTTTACCCCTTTCGCGCACGGCGGGAGAGGAAGCCCGCGGCGGAGAAGGCCTCAGCCCAGGGCTACGTCCAGTACCATCATGAGGGCAAAGCCCAGCATGGTGCCGATGGTGGCGAGATGGCCGTTGCCGCTTCGGTTCGCTTCGGGGAGGACTTCCTCGGCGACGACATAGATCATTGCGCCGGCGGCGAAGGCGAGGGCGTAGGGGAGAATCGGCCGCATGATGCCGACGAGCAGCACACCTATTATGCCCGCTATCGGCTCGACGATGCCCGAAGCCTGGCCATAGAAGAAACTCTTAAATCTTCCCATACCGTCGCGGCGCAGCGGGATGGAAACCGCCGCGCCCTCGGGGAAGTTCTGAAGCCCGATGCCCAGGGCGAGGGCTATGGCGCCGGCGAGGCTCGCCGAACTGATGCCCGCTCCCACGGCGCCGAATCCGACGCCCACGGCGAGACCTTCCGGGATGTTGTGCAGAGTTATGGCGAGCACGAGAAGAGTGCTGCGCTGCCAATTCGTCTTGATGCCTTCGGCTTCTTCCCGCTTGTACTCAATATGGACATGTGGAAGGAGCATGTCGACGAGGCGAAGGAAAAGGCCGCCGCCCAAGAATCCTACGAGGGGAGGAAACCACTTGACGATTCCCATGCTTTCGGCCAGGTCGATGGAGGGCGCGAGGAGGGACCAGAAGCTGGCCGCAATCATGACGCCCGCGGCGAATCCGAGCATGCCGTCCAGCACGCGCCGATCGATACTCTTGAAAAAGAAGACCATTCCGGCGCCCAGGGCGGTTACGCCCCAGGTGAAGAGCGTGGCGATTAAGGTCTGGACCACAGGAGACATTGAATTAAGCCAATTCAGCATCGACTTTTCCTCCGAGAGAAACTGCTCTCAGTATAACAATGAAAAGGAGAGCCGGGCAATTATTCGGTACCTGCATAAATAAACTTCATCGATCGAAAGAAAATTCATTGACCTGGATTGTTTCATATTCTAGACTGCAAAAACCTGGGAGGTGCCATTGGCTTTACACGACCGTGTCCTTCGTCGATTCGTTGCGGCGACTATTCTGTTGTTCCTGGTTTTTGGAATCCTTGCCGATGGACCACGGTCAAGTTTGGAAGGTTTTCTGCGCCTTCAGGTCAGTCCCACCCGTCTCATGAGCGATTTCACCGCCATGGAAGGGACAGGCGCGGCCTTTGTTAACGCCGCTTGCGTCGGGTTGCTGGGGTTGCTTGTCCTTAGGTTGAACAGGATATCGCTTTCCGGACCTACCACGGCGGCGCTATTCACCATGATCGGCTTCGCGCTATTCGGGAAAACCCTGCTCAACTGTATTCCCATAATCATCGGCGTCAGCCTGGCCGCCCTCATCGTCGGGAAGCAGCCCAAAGAATATACCCTGATCGCGATGTTCGGAACGGCCTTGGGGCCCATCGTCAGCTATGTGGCCTTCGAGATGGGGCTTCCCCTCGCGTTCGCTCTCCCCGCATCGATGCTTATAGGCGTGATGACGGGCATCCTGCTTCCCCCGCTAGCCCTTACCATGCTGCATCTCCATCAGGGATACAATCTCTATAACGTCGGGCTGACGGCCGGCTTCATCGGGCTTTTTGCCGCGTCCATACCGAACGCCGGCGGCCGCGACATTTCGACGATCGCGGAGTGGGGCCTGACTGCCGATCCATGGCTGATACTCATCGTACCTATCCTGAGCGTTTTCGCCATCGCGGCGGCCTTCGTATGCTGCGGCGGCAAGGCCTGGAAGGAATTCCTGGCCATCCAGAAACTGCCCGGGCGCCTGCCTTCCGATTTCTGCGACCTGGAAGGACCGGGAGGAGCCCTACTGAACGCCGGCATCCTCGGCCTCATGTACAGCGCTTACATAGCCATCATCGGCGCCCCCTTCAATGGTCCCGTCATCGGCGGGCTCATGACGGTGGTGGGCTTCGGCTTTTTCGGCAAAAATCCCAGGAATGTCTATCCCGTCTTTATCGGCCTTCTTCTCGCGGCCTTGCTGTTCGGCAAGAACTTAACCGAATCCTGGGTCGTGCTGGCCTTTCTCTTCGGGACGGCGCTGGCGCCTCTCGCGGGAGAATTCGGCCTATTCGTGGGCATCGCGGCTGGCTTCCTTCATCTTGTGATTGTGGAGCGTTCGGGTACCTGGCATGGCGGCATGAACCTCTACAACAATGGATTCGCGGGCGGCCTCACGGCCACGTTGATTGTCGCGGTCATCGAGTGGTACAAGACCAATGTCCAGCGATAAAGCGTTTATAAAAGGAAAAGAACAGTGAAGCGGAGAGATTTTCTCGTGCATCTCATCAGCGAAGTGTCGAGCTTCATCCTCCAGGAACAGCCGCGCAAGATGGTCATTTCCCTGCATCAGGAAACCGACGGCATCCATCTCGCGGTGATAGACGACAGGCAGCGCAGCGACGCGGAAGTCAAGGAAATCGAACGTTCGCTCAACGCCGCTAAAAGGCCGGAACTGGCCGGCTACTATGGGGAGATGGCGGGCCACGACCTTCTCGGCAGCGCCCGCCTCAATCTTGTCGGCTGGCAGATAAAGCACGCCGACGTGATGAAAACGCCCGAAGGCGGGATCATGCTCAACATGTGGATCGGGGGCGAGGGATTCGAATACAAGAAGTTCACGCTGGATTCCGGAAAGGCTGACGGGGGCGGAAAAGGGAAATGACGGCGGTGTTGCCTGCCCGCGGCTAAGTCATTATAGTCAATGCATGGCTGCGAGCATTTTATGGTACGATCTGGAGACCTTCGGCATCGATCCCCGACATGACAGGATAGCGCAGTTCGCGTGCATCCGAACGGATGAAAACCTCGAGGAAATCGATGAGCCGGTAAAGCTTTACTGCAAGCCATCCCTCGATTACCTGCCTTCTCCGGCGGCGTGCAAGGTCCACGGCATCACGCCGCAGACTGCTTTCGAACTTGGGTTGAACGAGTACGATCTGTCGCTTCGCCTTCTGGATGAATTTTCCCGTCCGGGCACGACGGTGGCGGGCTACAATTCCATCAATTTCGACGATGAATTCATCAGATTCCTCTTCTACAGAAATCTTCTCGACCCTTACGCGCGCGAGTACGCGAACGGGAATTCCCGCTGGGACATCATCAACCTGGCGAGGGCCGCCCACGACCTCCGTCCCGACGGCATCGTCTGGCCCAAGGATAAGGACGGAACGCCCCTCTTCAAGCTGGAGGTGCTGGCTAAGGCCAACGGACTAGTCCACGCTTCGGCGCACGACGCGTTGAGCGATATCCGCGCGACGATTTCGCTCGCCAAGCTCGTCAGGACGAAACAGGAAAAGCTCTATGCCTGGTATTTCTCGCACCGCAGGCGGGAGAGCCTGAAACCGCTCATAAATCTGCCCGCGCGCAGGATGCTTCTCCATACGTCGGCTGAATATACCTCCGTGAGGGGCTGCACGACGCTGGTGGCCCCGGTGGGCATCGATCCGGCCAACAGGAATCAGGTCATCGCCATTGATCTGCGCTTCGATCCCGGCGAACTGGTTTCCCTTTCCGTGGAGGCGATCAGGCAGCGTGTCTTCGCGAAAGCGAGCGAGCGCACAGAACCCAGAATTCCTCTTTCGAGGATACTCCTCAATCATTGTCCCTTCCTGGCTCCCTCAGGCACGCTCTCAAAGGAAGCGGGCGAATGCCTGGGGCTGGACAAGGACCTGTGCAGGGAACGGCTCGCCTTCATCAATGACAATCCGGGGCTCGTTCAGAAGCTCACGGCCGTATTCGACGAACCCATGCCTCCTCCCGCCACCGACGATCCGGACGTCTGCCTCTATTCGGGCGGCTTCATGCCCAACGCCGACAGGGAGAAGTTGACCAAATTCCATATGATGCTGGCGGTCAAGCGGAACACGCCCGATGGCCTGAAAGCCGCCAAATCTTCGCTGCTGAAGATGAAGTTCGTCGACGACAGGATACCGCGTCTCGCCCATAGGCTTTTCGCGAGGAACTTTCCCGAAACTTTGGGCGACGCCGAACGTTTGAAATGGCGAGACTTCTGCGCCGGCAGGATTCAGCTTCCCGCGAGGGAGGGAACGGTGGAACTTGCCGACTATGCCAGGCTCGTGGAAACCGAGCTGGCTGATCCCGAGCTTTCCGCGCCGAAGCGGGCGATCATCCATGCCCTCCTCGAATGGAAAAAGCATATCGAGGAAGAGGTTCTCTCCTGGGGGGGCTGAAAGCGGGAAATCAGCTTCAGCCATATGGTTTTCCGAATTATTGCGCTATTGTTATCGTGGGGTTTTATGCCCCAGGCGGTATATGATGAAGAAACGAGGATTTTCGTTCAGCCTTGCGCTGATTTTATGCTTCTCTCTCGGAGGAATGACGCTTCATGCCGAGGCAGGAGCGTCGGCTCCCGGCGCGAAGCCCGCCCCCGTAGCCATGACGGTCCAGGTGACCAGAAGCCAGATAAGGGAGTCGCCTTCCGTCATAGCCCCTATACTGGCGACCATCGTCTACAGGAATAAAGTCGTCGTGTACGAGAACAAGGACGGCTGGGCTAAGGTTCAGGTGCCCGGCTCGACGAGGTTCGGCTATATGTTCATGTCCGCGCTCACGGAAAAGACGATAAGCTCGACCGATGCGGGAAGGGCCACATCCGGCATCACCGGCAGCGAAATCGCCCTTGCCGGCAAGGGGTTCAGCGAGTCGGTGGAAGAGTCTTACCGCAAGAGTTCGGGCGCTGATTATTCCTGGGTAGATGCCATGGAAGGGTACGCGTATTCCCCCGAAACCGTGGTCGGCTTTCTGGCGGGCGCGCCGCAGCGGTGAGGTTCATGAAAAGAAGGCCCTGTTCGCTTTTTCCTCATCTCGCGGCAAGCGCCCTGGCTTTCTTGTGCGTTCTATCCTTTAGTTCCTGCCTGACCCTGGCGGACAGCATGGATCTGCTGGCCTCCCAGGCCGTCAGCCAGGGGCTTTTGAATAATTATCAGGCCACCATGCTCAAGGTGGCGGCTAAAGCCGCCGCCGAAGCCTCCCGTCGGCTCAGTCCCGAAGAAGAGTACTTTGTGGGAAGGGCCGTGGCGGCCAGCATTTTTTCGACCTATCGTCCCTATGACTGTTACGAGCTCAACGCTTATCTCAATAAGCTGGGACAGGGACTTGCCCTGTATTCGTCGCGGCCGGAGATTTACGCCGGGTATCGCTTCATCGTTCTGGACAGCGGGGAAATCAACGCCTTCGCCTCGCCCGGCGGGCACATCCTCGTAACGAGGGGTCTGCTCGGGAAGGTCCAGAGCGAGGATGAGCTGGCGGCTGTCCTGGCCCACGAGATCGCCCATATTTCGCTGGGGCACGGCCTGGCGTCGGTACAGGGCGCCAGGATTACGCAGATCGCTTCGGAGTTCGCGATAAGCGCCGGCCATGCCTCGGGTGGGGATATCGCGGCATTCACGTCGGCCTTCGGCGATTCCATTTCCGAATTGGCCAAAACTATCGTCATTTCCGGATATTCGCAGACCTATGAATTCCAGGCCGATATCGAGGCCAGGAACATAATTGTCGCGGCCGGATACGATCCGAACGCGTTGTCGCGCCTCATCGGGCATCTGCCCGGACGAGAGGGCGGTAATGCAGCGGGGTTCGCCGTCACTCATCCTGAACCGCTGTCCCGGCAGGAGGCGCTGCGCGATTCGCCGCTCGAGCCGGGCAAGGCCGCCGCCGTGAAAAGAGCGTGGCCTGTTCCCAGGGAAGAGGATGAAAGCATGAGGGTGGTGAATCTCGTCCGCGCTTCCTTTGTGCGCGCCGAACGCTTCGAGACGCTGAGAGGTTTTTTCTGAAAAGCGATAGCTCCGGGGGCAACGCGGGCCGACGTTCCCCCGCCGAGCGTGGCGGTCTTCCCGAAACCAGGCATGAGATGTCCAGGCGGCTGCGGTTCATTGTGGCGGCTCTCTCGGGGCTGCTTTTTTCGGCGCTGCTTCTGCTTTCCGGCGCCGTCGAGGGAATCGATCAGACGCTTTACGACATGACGGCGCGCGAGAGCGCGAGGATCGACCGCCGCGGGGAAGGGAAGGAAAAGCTCGGGAACGGCGGGGACTCCGGGCGCTTCGCTCCGGACGACGGCGCGGTGGAACTCATCTATATCGACCAATACAGTCTTGGCTGGGTGGAAGAAAACCTGGGGATAGCCTGGCCATGGCCCAGGGAGCTTTACGGCGTCATCGCGGCCTTCTGCTCGCAGGCGAAGGCTCAGGCTTTCGATATCATTTTCAGCGAGACATCGAGTTTCGGTCCAGGCGATGATCTGCGCTGCGCCACGGCCATGGATGAGGCGGGCAACGTCGTCATCGCGGAGGCTCTCGATTCGCGCGGCGGGGGAAGCTTGAGGCCTCTGCCGACGGCCAAGGTGGATTTCGGCCGCGTGAAGGGGATTGTGGACAGCGATGGCGTCCTGCGCCGATATGACGTCGGGGCTGGCGGGGTCGACGGCGAGGGTGAGGCTAGCGGCGCTAGAAGCGGCGCTGGCGGGCGGGGCGCGGCTTCGCTCGGGCTCGCCCTTCTGGCCAAGGGCGGCGATGCCCCGGCAAGACTTCCTTCCGGCGATGTCTTTCTCCGTTTCAGGGGCGCTTCGCCAACCTTGCCGGCGCGCAACGCGGCGGAAATACTCGCGAGCGCCATGAGCCTTCGGGAGGGGCGCGAACCGCAGGTTAACCCTGATGTATACGCGGGGAAATACGTTGTTGTAGGCTTCTCGGCGCCGGGGCTCCTGGACAGGCAGGCCGTGCCGACGGATCAAGCGATGCCCGGCGCCGAGATTCACGCCACTTTCGTCGACAACGCGTTGCGGGGTCGGCTCCTCGGCACCCTGCCCGTGGCTATAGAGCTGCTGCTTGTCTGCCTTTTCGCCCTGGGCGCCGCCTGGGCTTCCAATTACCTCAAAAAGCCCGCCTTCCTCACCGGCGGCGCTGCTCTTTTCGTCTTCCTGCCCGCTGCTTCCGGATTTGCCCTCTACAGAGCCGGCTACGTCGCTTCAGCGGGACTCGAGCTCTCCGCCGGGATTTTTTCCTATGTGGCGGGGATCATTCTTTCCTATGTTTCGGAGGGCAGGAACAAGGCCTTCCTGCGCCGCAGCTTTTCCCAGTACCTGGCGCCCTCCGTCATAGAAGCGCTCCTGCGGAATCCGGGGCTTCTCAAGCTCGGGGGCGAGGAACGCACCCTGAGCGTGTTTTTTTCCGATATACAGGGATTCACCGCCTTATCGGAGTCCATGAAGCCGGAAAAACTCGCCGCGTTCATGAACAGCTATCTCGCGATCGTCACGGGTGAAATTCTCGCGGAGGGCGGAACGGTGGACAAGTACGTCGGCGACGCTGTCGTCGCTTTCTGGAACGCCCCCCTGGACCAAGATGACCATGCCCTCAGGGCAGTCAGGGCCGCGCTCCGCTGCCAGAAAGCCCTGGGCGACGCTCGGGAAGTTTTCGCGGCCCTTGGCGTTCAGGTTCCCGTGACGCGGATCGGGATACATACGGGTAAGGCCATCGTGGGCAACATGGGCTCGCCCTCGCGCTTTAATTACACGGCGTTGGGCGATGTTGTAAATACGGCCAGCAGGCTGGAAAGCGCGAACAAGGCGACGGGGACGAATATCCTGGTATCGGGCGACACGGCGGCAGCGGCGGCGTCCGGCGCCGCAACTGCCGCCGTGGCGGGCTCGGGAGGCCTCGAATTTCGTCGTCTGGGTGAGATTCTCGTCCATGGAAAGAAAATCCCGATAGAAGTCTGGGAACCGCGCGACGCGGGAGAAAAACCCGGCGAAGCCTTGCCATGGAGCGGCGTCAAGGACTGCGGCGCTGTCTAGGCGAGCTTCGGCTCCACAGCCTCGAACTGCGGCGCGGCATTCGGCGACGCCGAATGCCTAGATACCCAGGCCGGCCAGCAGGAGGAGCAGGGCTCCGGAAGCGGCTAACGCGATGTCCAAACGAGAAAAATTCCGCAGACTGATGGTCCTGTCTTCCGAATACCCCCGAAGTTCCATCGACCTGGCCGCGGCCAGGGCTCCCTTTATGCTCATGAAGACGAAGGTCTGAAGCATGGGCAGCATCCCCGCCAGCCTGTTTCGACGGATTCCATACCCACGGAGTTCGGCCGCTTCCTTCACTCTCCTGTAATTTTCAAACACTCGCGGCAAAAACAGGAGGGAGAGCGACACCATCATGCCCGGATCGGAGAGGACGATGGACCTGCCTTCGTTTTTTCGGAAAAAACCGGCGATCCCGCGGGCCGCTGCGCTGAGATAATCCCCGAGTTCCGATGCCTTCGTGCTTACGTAATAGACGCGCGCGAAGACGAATACGGCGGCCAGCCTGGCCGCGTAGAGGCCTGAATCGGGAAGCGTTTCGACGGCGAAAACGCGGCCGTCGCCCGGAAAGATGCCGCGCACGATGGCGGAGAACAGCGCGAGATAGCCTATAGCGGCGCCCGCTCTGCCCATCCCTTTAAAGGGAATGCGCATGGCGGGCATGAGGAGAAGGCCGCCGACGATGAGAAGGACGAGGGGAATCGGGCTGAAGCTCATGGCCGCCGTGGAGACGCATATGAGGAAGATGGCTTTGGACGCCGCCGAGAGATTGGCGAGAGGGCTGTCCAGCGGCTCGAAGGCGAAGGGATTCATGGCTGGGGGTATGTCCAGGGGAAGTGGCCTTCGAAGGGGCAGGCGAGGCCGTGCGCGGCAAAAAGCTCGGGCGCGGCGGCTGAAGGTTTGCCGTCGAAACAAATCTCGCCCTTGTCGAGAATGATGAGCCTGTGGGCCAGGAAAAGAATTTTTTCCAGCTCGTGCGTCACGATGATGAGGGTGATGCCGCTCTTTTCGAGCTCGCCGCAAATCCTGACGATATCGTTCACGGATTCCAGGTCCAGGTTGGCGAAGGGTTCGTCGAGAATGAGGCAGTCGGGCCTCATGGCCAGGACGCCGGCGATGGCCAGCCTGCGTTTTTCACCGCCCGAGAGGGTTTCGGGCCGGCGTTCCTCGGCGCCCGACAATTTGGCCTCGGCCAGCGCTTCTTTCGTTCTTGTCATTATTTCGGAAGGGGAAAGCTTCAGGTTGGAGGGTCCGAAGGCGACGTCCTCGGCTACGGTCTGGCCCAGTATCTGGGAGTCAGTATCCTGGAACACGAAGCCTACCGAGCGGCGAAGGGCTTTGACATCGCCGCGCAGGTCGGCGCCGCGGAAGATGACCTTTCCCTTCGTCGGGGTCGAGATGCCCACGAGATGACGGGCCAGAAGGGTTTTTCCCGAGCCGTTCCTCCCGGCGATGACGATGAATTCGCCATCGTTTATCGAAAGATCTATGTTACTGAACGCTTCCGTCCCGTCGCGGAAGCTATGGGAGAGCCCCTCGACGCGAAAAAGCTCAGACATCGGCGTCGCGGCCCGTCAGGATTTCGATCCCGGCGAATAGTCTGGGAGCGAGGAGGGAAGCCAGCGCGATCTTGATGATGTCGCCCAGGATGAAGGGATAGAGCCCCGCCGCCAAGGCCTTTCCCCACTCGATGTCCAGGACCGACTTCAGCCAGACAATCCCGAAAGCGTACACGATGGTCATGCCGGTCAGGCAGGCGAAAATGTTGATCAGCACTTTGCGTTTTCCTTTTATGGCGATGAAGCCCATGACAACGCTGGCCGGAATGTATCCGATAAGGTAGCCTCCGGTGGGACCGAGGAGTTTCGCGATTCCGCCCGCGCCGCCTGAGAAGACCGGTAGCCCGAGAAGGCCGAAAAGCAGGTAAAGGATGGTGGCGAACAAGCCCCACTTGGGGCCGAGGATGAGGGCCGCGAGCATAATGAACATATTCTGAAGGACTATTGGCACTGGGCTTCCGGGCACGGGCAGGGCTATGAAGGCCCCGATGGAAATCAGCGCCGCGAAAAGGCAGGACAGCACGGCGTTCGTCAGTTCGTTCGATTTGCGATTCATTGTTGGCGAACGTACCACCATGGAGAAAACGCGTCAAGCGGAGGAATGTTGTGGAAACCGGGGGCTCCATGGTAGCCTGTGATTCCGATGAGCGAAAACAATCTCCGCGTGACTTTCGTCAGCCTCAATATAAAGGAAGACCGCGGCACCCTGCCCCTCGGGGCCGGCTGCGCGGCGGCTTCCCTCCTGGCCGCGGGGCTGGCGCGCCGCGAGGGTATATTCATCCTGGAAGCCTGCGTCGACGACGGAGAAGACGATCTTCTGCGCAGGATTGTCGAGAACCGCCCCCAGGTCGTGGGTTTTTCCCTCTACTGCTGGAATTCCACGACCTTCGCGTCGCTGGCTGAGCGGCTGAAGGCCGATTTTCCGGAAATTCTCCTCATCGCGGGGGGGCCGGACGCCGAACGCTTCGTGCCGGAGCGGCTGAAGGCGGAGGAGCCGGGGCTCTCATGCCGCTTCGACGCGCTCTTCCTGGGTGAAGCCGAGGCGAGCCTCCCCGCGTGGCTGGCGGCGACTGCGGCGTCCAGCCCCTCCATCATTCGCGCCAAGCCCTGCGACGCGTCTTCACTTTCTTCTCCCTGGCTGGAAGGAATTCTGGAGCCCCGGCGCGGAGGGGCCGTGGCATGGGAGCTGACGAGGGGCTGTCCCTTCCGCTGCACCTACTGCTATGAAGGCAGGGGCTTTTCCGGCCTCAGGCACTTCCCCGCCGAAAGGCTGGAGAAGGAGCTGGAGCTTTTTACGCGAAGCGGCGTCAAGGAAGTCTTCGTCCTGGACCCCACCTTCAACACGCAGGGCAAACGTGCCATGTCGCTGCTGAAGTTCTTCGCGGAGAAGGGCGGGGATATAGACTGGTATTTCGAGATCCGCGCCGAGCTTCTCGACAGGGCGCAGGCTGAAGCCTTCGCCGCCATCCCCTGTTCGCTGCAGATCGGGCTCCAGAGCGTTCGTCCCGAAGTGCTGAAAAATATCGGCAGGCAGATGGACCGAAAAAAATTCGCCTCGAAAATCGGCCTTCTCAATCAGACGGGAGCCGTATTCGGCCTGGACCTCATCTATGGACTGCCGGGCGATTCGCTTTCGGGTTTTCGCGAAAGCCTCGATTTTGCCCTTTCCCTGATGCCCAACCATCTCGACATCTTTCCCCTTGCCGTCCTGCCCGGTACCACCCTCTACGGACAGAGCCGAGAATTCGTCCTCGAATTCGACAGCCAGCCGCCCTATCTGGTAAAAAGCCAGCCCGGCTTTTCCTCAGGCGATATGGACGCGGCGGCCAGGCTCGCCCGCGCCTGCGGAACTTTCTATACGAAGGGCAGGGCCGTTCCCTGGTTTCTGTCGATCCTGAAGCCCCTGCGCATGTCGCCATCGGCCTTTCTGGCCGGATTCGACACGATGGAGCCTCGAGGGAAGACGCGCGGGGAGGGACTGCCGTCGGGGCACGCGGCGATCGAAGCCCTTCAGTGCGCGTACATTTCGCGGCTCTATGCGCGGCAGGGGAAAGATGACCTCCTGCCCGCCGCCCTGGATCTGCTGCGCTTCCACGGGGCATGGTCCAGAGCCTTCGCCGATGGCGAAGCGTCGAGGCTGGAGCTGACCTATCCTCTTCACCTGGTGGAAAGTCCGGAGATGCTGGATATCGAATATTTCCGCCGGCATAACGACCCGTATCCCTGCCGCGTAGCGATCATACCGACGAAGGATGGTCCTCGCGCAAGAATTCTGTAGAAACATGAATAAATATGCTTGACATGCCGGCACGGTTTCTGTATCGTGCCTGTATCTATGAAGCGAAACGTGTTTAACGCCAACTCCAATCTTCTCAATAATAATAACGGAACTGCCGCAGCGGTGCCGGAGCTGTGCGCATAGATAGATAAAGACTGAAATGGGACCGGCCCTTTATGGGGCCGGTTTTTTTTTGGTCCGCGTCATTGGCGAATGTCCTGAAAGCTTCTTGAAAGGAGGGCGGAGGATGATATTCAGTTATGGCATCCTCATGGGTAATGCGTTTTTTATCCGTGACAGTTACCAGGGAATTTTATGCGGATCCGTTTTTCGGAACGCATGCCTGATTCCGGCTGGATTAGGCCGGACAATGTAGGATGAAGAATAGGAATAACTATGAAGACGATTAAAAGCACGTATGAATATGCAGTTCCCGAAAAAGCCGAAACCATCGGCGCCGCCCTTGCCGATTGGAGGGATAGCCTGAAGAAAAAGGGAAGCTCCTTCAGCGGACACCTGGGCAAGTACTATCTCGAAAAATGGAGCGATCCTCTCCTCGCCGATGTCATGGCGATTCGCACGAGTTTCATACTCGCCATGCAGGAATTCCTGGCCGAGCGGGGATTGTCCAACATCGACAGGGTTTCGCTTTCGCCCATCACCGATCCACTCTGCCATGATGTCGAGCACGTGCCCGTCATTCACTACAAGGATGTGCCCTACCGGACGACGCATTCCATGATCTACTCGAAATTCCTGGCATGCGTGAACCCCGCGGTAAGAGGCGTGTTCATCGATTCACCCAACATCAGGCTGGAACTGCCTCATGATGATGTCACCAAGCGGAAAAAGTACCTGATCGACTTTTCCCAGATGGATATGGAAGCGAAGCGTAGCGTCTATATATCGGATGACGATTATTTCGACGATCCCGCGAAGGTTACGCTGCTGCTCGAGAAGGAAAGGGACGAGGCCCTGGATTTTTTCGAGGATCTGATCATTTCCGTGGTCAGGAAAGTGAAGGCCGCATGTCCCGAATGTCTCGCTTCCCTGGGCGTCGCGCTCGACGTTCCGCAGAAACCATTTCCGCGCTTCTATAAAGACGAATCCGGAGACGACGAAGGACTCGAGGCGAGGCTTGGCGCCGCGGCGGGCACGCAGTTTTTCTGGGTGCTGGGACTTCTGAGGGAAAACTACGATCTTGTCTATCCCTTCCTCAAAAGGGACGGCTCGGTCAGTTCGGCCTCATCCATAAGCTCGCGCCAGGTTTTCAACTATGATCTCTGCGCCGCCGCTAAATATCTGGACGGTTCCTATGGGGAGGCTTTCGAGGTGCTGTCGGGAGGCTTGAGGGAATGGTTCTATCCGGCGATCATCGCGCGCCTGCTGCAGAACGGCATTCTGTCGCAGGCGCCGCGCTTTGACGAACAGGGCGATATCGAGAATATCGAAGCCCTGGAAGGCTATGGCCCCTTCCTCTCCGCGGTGGCGGCCCGAACGCCCGAGGGGAAATCGCTCTTTCCCCAGACCTTCGGCGGCGGCATCGGCATCGAGAGAACCCTTTTCACGCTGCTGCAGGGACCTAAAATACACAGCATCGACGAGACTACGTTCTTCGGGAAGAATCCCGACCAGCCGGGACCCTTCCTGTTCTAGTCAGTCACTGAATGAGGCTTGAAGGAGGGGCCGTTTCCGAAGGAAACGGCCCCTCTGCCTTCAGCGGTCATTCCCAGTCCAGGAGACGGCGCTGCCCCTGCAAGGCCCTGAGCTCGGTGAGGTCCTGACTTACCTCGAGGGTTCCCTTATAGCTGCCGGCAGCGTCGTACAAGGCATAATATTCGATGAGGATGAAGCGGCCGCCCATCTCTATCCAGAATCTGGCCTTGTCTTTTTCCTTGTTCTTGAACGAGGCGAGAATCTTGTTCACCGTATCGACCGATTTCTGCGGGTGACAGTTCTGGACGGTCCGTCCTATGGCGGCCGGGCTCCGCGGGAAAATCCTGTGCGGAGCATCGGAATAATAGAGCACCCTGTCGTTCTCGTCGACGATGCTGATGTCGACGGGCATCGTCTTGAGGGCTATATCGAGCAGATCCTTGGAGACGCGGCCGGTGGAGAGGTCCAGCAGGTCGGACAGCGCCTCGGGCACGGCCGTTGGCGTCGTCGTTGTTGTTGGCGCCGCCGCAGACACCGCTGATATCGCTGACGCCTCAGGCACCGAATTCGCCAGCACCAGGCCGGCATCGTAGAGCGAAGCCGGATGAATCCAGGCGAAGCCTATGGCCTCCTCCCCCTGACGGATCTCGGCCCATTCGCGGCTGGTAAGGCGTCGTGTCGCTTCGGGGATAAGGATGTTTTCTTCCATGAAGATCATCTTCCTGATTTTTGAGGCGAGGGCCCTGGCCTGCGCGGAGAATTCGCCGGGCATCCGGTCCAGGGCTTGCCTGGCATCCTTGAAGAGGGCCCTGATCTCATCGTGCTTGCCCCACATCACGCGGGACGGGCCGGTGAAGCCGTGCTTTTCCAGATAGGGGAAGAGCTGATTTTCTTTCCTGGCGTAATGGATGATGATGGCCGAAAGATCGTCTAGCGCCTTCTGCGCCGTATCCCTGCTTCCGATCCCCCAGGTCCAGGACCTCGCCGCCGCCTTCAGCGCCGCGGCTTTCTTCTTCGCGAGCTTGTTTTCCTCGAGCATCGAATGAACCGGATGGCCGGCTATGCCGCTCGGCTTGTCGGCTTTGGCGAGCGAATTCTCGAAAACCTGAACATGCACTTCGCAGAGCCTCTGGACTTCCTCTACGGGCATTCCCCCATCGATGAGGGATTGTTCCATGGCCGCTACCTCGGCGGCGCTCACCCCATGGATGAGCTTCGCGAATTCTTTTTTGACTTCGGAGACAGGGGTCCCTTCATGGAGCCTGCCTATGATTTTTTTCAGCTGTACCTGTCGCTCTGGATTAATGGTGACGTATTCGCCCATTCTTCCCTCCCGCTATGCGGATAGTATAGACGATGGCGCGGAAGAAAGCAGTAACAGAGGTTACGGAATGCCGTCAGTTTTCGGAGATGCGGCTCAGCCTTTCGAATCGGGTTTCGCGTCGGCCGCGGTGAGCCCGAACTTTTCATCTTCGACGTTTCCCAGGGGTTCGATATGGACGATGACATCGTAGATGTCGGGAATCGACTCCTTGATGGATTCCTCCACGTCGACCGCTATTTTATGGGCATCGCGCACGCTCATGCCGGGTTCCACTTCTATGTCCAGGTCGACGATGAGCATCGAGCCGATGCGCCGCAGCCGCGCCCTGTGGGGGTTGCCTGCCGCCGGCACCTTGGCTATGGCGGCGAAGAGCTCCTTGTATTGGCCGTGGCTGTTGAGGCCGTCCATAAGTTCGGTGTTGGCTTCCAGGAAGATTTCCACGGCGTTTTTGAGAATCCACAGGGATACGAGGGCCGCGAGAATCTTGTCCATGACAGGGATGCCGGTGATATAGGTCAGAATCAGTCCGACGAGAACGGCCGAGGAAGTCACCACATCGCCCCGCATGTTCTTGCCGTTCGCTATGAGCATGGCCGAACCGCTTTTTTTGCCGTAGTAGAACTGGCTCCACGCGAGGGCGAGTTTTCCGATTATGGAAGCGACCGTCACCCATATGGCCATCATCGAGGGCATGACGCTTACGGCTCCTCTCGCTATCTGGCCGATCGCGTTTATGAGAACCTGGGCGCCCGCGTAGAATACGATGAAGGAGATGAGGGCTGTGGCTATCGTCTCGATTCTTCCGTGGCCATAGGGGTGTTCCCTGTCGCCAGGCTTGGCCGATATTTTTCCGGCCACAAGGGTCATGGCGGCGATGAGGACGTCGGTGGCCGAGTCGATGCCGTCCGAAAGCACGGCCAGGCTTCCCGAAAAGCTTCCTATCAGGATTTTAAGTATGGCGAGAAGGCTGTTGCCGACGAGGGCAATCCAGCTCGCTTTGCGCAATGAAGCGCTTCTGCTGTTCATGATGACTCCGCTTGTTTTAGAGGGACTCCAGAATCCCGTCGGCCGCGCGTAGGCCTGAAGCCCAGGCCGCGGTTATCCCCCTGCTCGTGCCCGCGCCGTCGCCCACGAGGTAAAGGCCTTCGGCAGCCCTGAAATGGTTGTCGTCGAAGGCGGGCCGATTCGCGTAGAGCTTGATCTCGGGGTAATACATGATGGTGCTCGGGTGGAGGAGGCCTGGGACTATCGAATCGAGCAGCTTCATCCCGTTCCATAGCGCGTTCAGAATCTTGGCCGGCGCCGAGAGGCCTATGTCGCCGGGGGTGCATGAGGGCAGGGTGGGCTCGAAATCGTAGAGGTCTCCCGAAAAGGATTCGGCGAATGAACGCTTGCCGAGCCTGAAGTCGCCGATCCTCTGCATTATCGGTCTGCCGCCGCCGAGGAGGGCGGCCTGCATGCCCAGCATCCTGGCGTAGGCCTGGCCCGAGGCGAGGGGAGCGGTGAGGGTGACCGTCTTCAGGATCGCGAAATTGGTGAGACCGTTCTCGGGGCGGGACGATGACCAGGCATGGCCGTTCACCGAATACCAGACGCCCGATTCCTGGTCGCCGTATTTTTCCTGCACCACATAGGCCGACCGCGAATTGGTGCAGAATGTCCTCGTCTTTTTAGGGAAAAGGAATTTGGGATCGTAGTAATCCCTCACGATGGGATAGCGTTCTTCCTTTGTCTCCACGCGTACGCCGATATCGACGACGTTGTCGCGATAGGATATGCCGGCGCCGTTCATCATCTGCTGGAGGAAGGCGAAGCCCCCGCGCCCCGGCGCGATGATGAGGTTTTTGTAGGCTATTTCCCTTTTGTCAGTGGTTACTATCTTTCGCTCGGCGTCGAGGCTCAACATTTTTTCGCCCAGGGAAATCTCGGCGCCGAGCTTTCCGAGGCGGGCGACGAGCGCTTTTATCAATTCGAGGCCGCCGTCGGTGCCCAGGTGAGACTGTCGGATTTCCAGGAGCTTGACGCCCAGCTTTTCGGCCCTGTGAAAATAGACGCCGACATTCTTCTTGTCCATGATGTCGGGAAGGAGGAATTCCTCGACCCTGCGCAGATAGTATTCGGCCAGTTCCCTGTTCCAGCAGACCTCGGGAAAACCGATGGGCCAGGAGAAGTTCATTTTGCAGTCGTTGCGCAGTCCGCCGGAGGATACTTCGTTTTTGTCCAGGATGAGAAGGGATAGGTCGGATTTGCCGACTTTTGGTCCATGATCCTCGAGAAGGCCGAATGCCGCTCCCAGACCGGCGGGACCAGTGCCAATTATCAGTACGTCGACTTTGTTCATCGTTTTGCCAGGTATTTCCTTATGTCTACGGCGACAGCCGCTATGATGATAGCGCCTTTGATGATTTGCTGCCAGTAGGGGTTCATGTTGATGAAGGTGAGTCCATAGGAAATGATGCTGAAGATGAGGACGCCTATGACCATGCCCGGAACCGTGCCGATGCCTCCCGAAGTCGATACGCCGCCGACGACGCAGGCCGCGATGGCGTCCAGTTCATAGCCGTTGCCGTAGTTGTTCGTGGCGCCGCCCGTTCTGGCGGCTTCCAGCGTGCCCGCGAGGCCGTAGAGGGCTCCCGCTATTGTATAGACGGCGAGGAGGCTTTTCTGTACGGGAACGCCTGACACCTTGGCTGCGTCGGGGTTGCCGCCGATGGCGTAGATGTTCTTGCCGAACCTAGTCTTGTTGTGGATGACCCAGACGATAGCGGCGACGACAAGAGCGATGATGACGATGTAGGGTATCGAATAGGTGCCATCGAAGCCGACATAGCCCGAGCCGAGGGTGGTGAGGTCCTTCCTTAAGCCTCCGATGGGCTGGGCGCCATAGGGCGGCCTGTCGAAGTAGATCGAGGTGACGCCGTACGCCGCTACCATCATGCCGAGGGTGGCTATGAAAGGGGGAACCTTGAGATAGGCGACGATCATCCCGTTGAGGAGACCCAGGAGGGCACAGGCCAGGATGGCTATGAGGATGGGGATCCAGATGGGGAGCTCAGGAATGTTGGGATACATGCGCCTGGGGTAGGACATGAACTGGAGGAGGGAGGCCGAAACGACGGCAGCGAGGCCGACCTGGCGGCCAGCCGAAAGGTCGGTGCCTCCGGTGATGAGGATGCCGCCTATGCCCATGGCGATGATGATTCGCGTGGCCGACATCGAGAGGATATTTCTCAGGTTCTGGAGGGAGAGGAAGGCCGGCGCCTTGATGGAAATAGCCACCACGAGGGCGAGAAACACCAGGTAAATGGCGTATTTTATGGAAAAGTCTTTTATCGCCTTCTGCCGCGTCATTGATCGGGTCTGAAAATCTTCTGTATTCTTGTTTTCTGCCATTTTTTCTCTCCTCACATGAACTGTGTTGCAAGCCGCATGATGGTTTCCTGATCGGCTGTCTTTCCATCGAGGATGCCGGTGAGCCGGCCATCGCACATGACCATGATCCTGTCCGACATGCCTATCAGCTCGGGCATTTCGGATGAAATCATGATGATGCTTTTCCCTTTTGCGGCGAGGTCGGCGATGATGGTATAGATTTCGTACTTTGCGCCCACGTCTATGCCCCGGGTGGGTTCGTCCAGTATGAGGATCTCGGGTTCGGTGAGAAGCCAGCGGGCGAAGAGCACTTTCTGCTGATTGCCGCCCGAAAGATCTTTGATCCGCGTCTTCGATGAGGGGGTCTTCACCCTGAGCTGGTCGATGCTTTTATCGACATCGATGGAGCAACGCTTTTCGTCAATCAGTCCGCTTCTGCGGATATAGCGCGGCAGGCTGGCGAGGATCGTGTTCTCGAGGACGGAGAGCATGGGCACGATGCCCGTGGCTCGCCGTTCTTCGGTGAGGAGGGCCATGCGTTTTGTGATGGCGCTTTCGGGAGAGCTGATGACGACGGCCTTGCCGTTCAGTTCGATGCTGCCCGATTCGATTGGTCTCAGACCAAAGATGGATTCGACGAGTTCCGTGCGCTTGGCGCCGACGAGGCCGCCGATACCGAGGATTTCACCGCGGTGCAGATCGAAGGACACATCGCGAAAGGATTTGGTCTCGGCCGATGTGAGGTCGCTCACCTTGAGGATGACGTCACCCGGCGTATTGGAGCGTGGCGGGAATCGGTGGGTCAGGTCTCTACCGACCATCTTCGAGATGATCGTCGCCATCGTCAGATCCTTCGCCGCGTAGGTGCCAACCTGCCTGCCGTCGCGCATGATTGTAACTTCGTCCGAAATCTGAAGGATTTCTTCCATTTTATGGGAGATGTAGATGATCGCCACGCCCTTCTTCTTCAGCTCGTTGATGATCCTGAAAAGCTGCTCGACCTCGTTGGAGGTGAGCGAGGAGGTGGGCTCGTCCATGATGATAACGCGCGAATTGTTGGAGACAGCCTTGGCTATTTCGAGGGACTGGATCTTGGATACCGAAAGGTTGCGAACCCAGATTTTCGGGTCAATGTCCATCCCCAGCTGGGCGAAGAGTGTTTTTGTCTCCTCAAGCATCTTTTTATTGTCGACAAACTTGAAAGGTCCATAGCGCTTGACGGGAATCCTACCCAGCCAGAGGTTTTCCATCACTGGTCTGAAGGGAACAGGAAGTAATTCCTGGTGTATCATCGAGATACCCGCGTCGAGGGCTTGTCGCGACGTGGCGAACTTCACCGGCTTTCCGTCGAATTGAACCTCCCCCTCATCGGGGACATAGATGCCGAAGAGGCATTTCATGAGGGTGGATTTCCCGGCGCCATTCTCGCCCATCAAGGCATGTACGCTTCCAGGTCGGACCTTGATGCTGACGTCGTCGAGGGCTTTTACCCCGGGGAAACTTTTCGAGATGTGGTTCATCTCCAGGACGTACTCAACGTCGCTCATGAGATGCCTCCCTTCTGGCGCAGAATAAAAAAAGAGGGTGCATGTAGTATACATACACCCTTTTTGCCTTCAAAGAAAGCGATACCTGCAGTGCTTATTTGAACTGGGTGTAATTTTCCTTGGTCACCATCTGGTAGGGAACCCAGACATACTTGCCGTCGGTGATTTCCCAGCCGGTCTTGGTGACATCTTCGCCCTTGGCGACGGCGAAGGCGAGGTCGAAGGTGGCCTTGCCCTGGTTCTTCGCGTCGTTGAGGACGGTGCCCAGGAGGGTGCCTTCCTCGACAGCCTGGAGAGCGGGAGCGGTGGCGTCGACGCCGACCACGACGATCTGCTTGGTGCCGGCGAAATAGCCTTCGGACTTGAGGGCTTCGATGGCGCCGAGAGCCATGTCGTCATTGTTGCAGAGCACGACTTCGATCTTGTCGCCGTTCGCGGCGTAGAAGGCCTTCATCTTCTCGAAAGCCTTGGGGCGGTCCCACATGGCGGTGTCTTCGGCGAGTTTGTCTACGCCGATACCAGCGTCGGTGATGGCCTGGATGGAGAACTGGGTGCGGAGTTCCGCGTCCTGGTGTCCCGGCTCGCCCTTGAGCATGATGTACTGGATCTTGCCGTCCTTGTTCTTGTCGGCAGCGGGGTTGGCCTTCCAGTAGTCGACGACGATCTGGCCCTGCATGGTGCCGGACTGCTCGGCCTTGGCGCCGACATAGTAGACCTTATCCCAGGACTTCATGTCGTCGGCGAGGGGCTCGCGGTTGAAAAAGACGACAGGGGTCTTCTTGGCCTTGGCCTTCTCGATGATGGCGGCGGCGGCCGTGCGGTCAACCGGGTTGATGGCGATCGCTTTCATTTTCTTGGAGAGGAACGCGTCCACCTGGTCGTTCTGGGTGGGCTGGGCGTTCTGGCTGTCCACGACTTCGACTTCCGCTTTGTCCGTGGCGTTCTCGGTGATGGCGTTGCGGACATAGGACATGAATGTGTCATCGAACTTGTAGATCGCGACACCAATCTTGGGTTTTCCACTTGCAGAGCCGCCGCAGCTGGCGAGTAAGACTGCAAGTACGGCAAAGGCGACGAGAAGTTTTTTCATCTTCTTCCTCCTGTGAACTTTGTGCATTTACAAATGCACGCCCAAAAGTTTATCGGTTAACCACTCATATGTCCATATCCCATCCCTGTCAAACTGACCGGAAAGTTGATTCTCCATGGCGGAATAAAATTGACAGCGCCCTGAACTCGCTCTACTATCTGAGACGTCCACTCAACATTTGAGAGGGACGAGAGAAATCAGGAGGATTGTAATGAAGCGAATCGGTATTGCTGCACTTGCAATCGCGGTACTTGCCCTGCTTTTCGCCTGCGGCCCCGCGGCCCCGAAAACAGTCAAGTTCGGCGTGTTCGAGCCTCTGACCGGCGCCAATGCCGGCGGCGGCGCGCTGGAAGTCGAAGGCGTCAAGCTAGCCAACGAACTGTATCCCACAGTTAAAGTGGGCGACAAGGAATACAAGATCGAGCTTGTGATCTCCGACAACAAATCGGACAAGGTCGAAGCCGCCAACGCGGCCCAGCGCCTCGTCGACAAAGATAAGGTCCATGTGGTTCTCGGATCCTGGGGATCCTCGCTGTCCATGGCTGCCGGTCCCATCGTGAAACAGGCCAAGACCCCGGCGATCGGACTCTCCTGCACGAACCCCCTTGTCACCAAGGGCAATGAATACTACTTCCGCGTCTGTTTCCTCGATCCCTTCCAGGGCACCGTCATGGCCAACTACGCTTTCAAGGAAGCTAAAGCCAGAAAAGCCGTCATCATTCGCGAAGTGTCGAACGACTACTCCGTCGGCCTCGCGAAATTCTTCGCCGACGCCTTCGAGCTGCTCACCGGCGACACTTCGTCCATTCTCGCCGAGCTCAACTACAACACCGGCGACACGGATTTCTCCGCCGCCCTCACCGAGATCAAGAAATTCAAACCCGACGTCATTTTCGCCCCCGGCAACTTCACCGAGAGCGCCCTCATCGTGAAACAGGCCCGTGAGCTGGGTATCACCACTCCCTTCCTCGGCGGCGACACTTGGGAAACCCCCGAGTTCCTCGACGTGGGCAAGGCCGCTGTCGAAGGCGTCGTCTTCTCGACCTTCTTCGCCACCGAAGTTCCCATCACCGAGACGTCCAAGGTATTCCTCGACGAATATCGCAAGAAGTACAGCAAGGAACCCGCCGCGGTCACCGCTCTCGGATTCGACGGTTACCTCGTCGCTCGCGCCGCCATCGAAAAAGCCGGCAGCCTCGACAAGACGAAGATCCGCGATGCCATCGCCGTGACCAAGGATTTCCCCGGCGCGGCCGGCCTGATCACCCTCGACGCCGAAGGCGACGCCGTGAAGAGCGCCGTCATCAAGACGGTCAAAGACGGTAAGTTCTCATATCTGACGACTGTACAGCCCTAAGACTGTTTTTCCGGGATCGGCGGATGGGGCGTGGCCTCGTCCGCTGGTCTAGCTTCATACTTCGACAAAAGCCAGATTGAAACGCGCTCGGCGAAAGCCGGCAGGAAATGTACGGCGCACGCCGGATATTCCTTCCGCGTTCAACCGGAATCGAGGACGAATGACCCTCGCACTATTTCTGCAGCACATCGCCAATGCCCTGTCGCTTGGCAGCCTTTACGCCCTCATCGCCATCGGCTACACGATGGTGTATGGAATTCTGCGTCTCATCAATTTCGCCCATGGCGACGTATTCATGCTGGGAGCCTACATAGCCTTTTACGGGACGGCGCTGCTTCACCTTCCCTGGTGGGCTTCCCTCGTTCTGGCTATTCTCTGCACCTCCCTCTTCGGGATTGGCCTGGAAAAAATCGCCTACAGGCCCCTGCGGGATTCACCGAAAATCTCCATCATGATCAGCGCCATCGGCGCTTCCTACCTCATTGAAAATCTCGCCGTCCTCCTCTTCGGAGGAAGGCCCAAGGGCGTTGAAGTGCCCGATATCCTGGGAAAGGTAATCTCCTTCGGATCGGTGTCCATCGTCACGGTGAGCCTCGTCATCCCCGTGTTCACCTTCGCCCTTCTCGCCATCCTTCTCTGGATCGTCAATAGGACGAAGACGGGCATGGCCATGCGGGCCGTATCCACCGATGTAGAGGCGGCGCGCCTAATGGCCATCGACGTCAACGGGATCGTTTCCATCACCTTCGGGATAGGCTCCCTCCTCGCGGCCTTCGGGGGCATCCTCTGGTCCTTCAAGTATCCCCAGCTCAACCCGCTCATGGGCGTGCTGCCGGGCTTGAAATGTTTCATCGCCGCCGTCATCGGCGGGATAGGAAGCATCAGCGGGGCGGTGCTGGGGGGATTCCTTCTCGGCCTCATCGAGATTATGACGGTCGCTCTCCTGCCCACCCTGTCGGGCTACCGCGACGCCTTCGCTTTCGTCCTCCTCATCGTGGTGCTGATCGTGAAGCCCACGGGCTTGCTGGGGAAACGGCAGGCGGAGAAGGTGTAAATCATGAAAATGACGAAAAACTACACGTTCAGCCTGATCGCCATTGCCGTTTTCGCCGTCTTCCTGGTAGTGGCCAATACGTTCTTCGACGCTTTTACCCTGAGAGTCATAAACCTCTGCGCGATCTACATCATCCTGGCGCTTTCGCTCAACCTTTTAAACGGCTTCACGGGGCTGTTCTCCCTCGGGCATTCGGGGTTCATGGCGGTGGGAGCCTATGTGTGCGCGCTGCTCACGATGTCGCCCGAACTCAAGGAAATGAACTTCTTTCTCGTGCCCATCATTCCCGCGCTCAAGAACCTGACGCTTCCCTTCATTCCGGCGCTGATCTTCGGCGGATTGGCCGCGGCATTCGTGGGGTTCCTGATCGGCGCCCCCGTACTAAGGCTTAAGGACGACTACCTCGCCATCGCGACCCTTGGTTTTTCCGAGATCATCAGGGTGCTCATCACGAACGCCCAGACGATCACCAACGGGGCTCAGGGGCTCAAGGGGCTGCCGCGCTACGCTTCGACCTACGTCGTATGGATAACCGCCGCTCTTGTCACGCTCTTCATGGCCCTTCTCATGCGTTCGAGCTACGGCCGAGCGATGAAGGCGGTGCGCGACGACGAGCTGGCAGCCGAGACGATGGGCGTCAACGTGTTCAGGGTGAAGGTGACATCCTTCACGGTTTCGAGCTTTATCGCCGGCGTGGGAGGAGCCCTCCTTGGCCACATGATCACAACCATCGACCCCAAGATGTTCACCTTCCTCCTCACCTTCAACATCCTTCTTATCGTGGTTCTGGGCGGCACCGGTTCCATTTCCGGATCGGTCATCGCTGCCATCGTCGTCACCATCCTTATGGAAGCCCTCCGCTTCCTCGACGAACCGATGAATCTGCTGCTATTCAAGACCCAGGGCCTGCCGGGCCTGCGCATGGTCGTCTTTTCGGCGATGCTGATGCTCGTCGTCATATTCCGCCAAAGCGGGCTCATGGGAAACAAGGAATTTTCCTGGGGCATGCTCAAAAACGCGGGCGCGGTTTTCTCCCATTTGGGAAAGAACAAGGGTTCGCCCGGAGGAGGCCGACGCGGCTCCAGAGGAGGCCGCGATGCCTGAAACCATGCTCTCCACCGACAAGGTGGTGATGAAATTCGGCGGCCTCACCGCCGTGTCCGATTTCAACATCCAGATCGACAAGAACGAGATCGTCGGGCTCATCGGGCCTAACGGCGCCGGCAAAACGACGGCCTTCAATGTCATAACAGGAATGTACACGCCGACGGAGGGCAAGGTCCTCTATAAGTCGCGGAACATCACCGGCTACAAGCCGCATTCGATCACGGAACTCGGCATAGCGCGAACCTTCCAGAACATTAGGCTTTTCAAGGAAATGAGCGTGCTCGAGAACGTCCTCGTAGGTTGCCATCTCGGCATCGGCACGGGGATTTTCGGCGCCACCCTCCATCTGCCGGCCTACCGGAAGAGGGAAGCGGAGGCGCGCGAGTTCGCCATGAACCTGCTGGCCCAGGTGGAACTCGACAAGGCGGCCGGCGAAAAGGCGACGAGTCTTCCCTATGGAAAACAGAGGCGGCTTGAAATCGTGCGCGCCCTCGCCACAAAGCCGACGATGCTTCTGCTCGACGAACCCGCCGCGGGCATGAACCCGCAGGAATCCATGGAGCTCATGAGCCTGATTCGCAAGCTTCGCGACGAATTCGACCTGACCATTTTCCTTATCGAGCACCATATGCAGGTGGTCATGGGCGTCTGCGACCGCATGTACGTGCTCGACTATGGCCTTACGATAGCCCAAGGCGATCCGGCTTCGATCCAGAAAAACCCGAAAGTCATCGAAGCTTATCTGGGGGTGGACTGATGCTCGAGATTCGCAACCTTTCGGTACACTACGGCGGCATCCACGCGCTCCAGGGAATAGACATCGACGTGCCGGAAGGAAAGATCGTGACGCTCATCGGAGCCAACGGCGCCGGCAAAAGCACGACGCTTCGGAGCATCGTTGGCCTCGTCAAATCCTCGGGGGGGAGCGTCGCGTGGAACGGAGAGACCCTGACCGGCCTGCCCACGAAGGATATCGTGTCCAAGGGCGTCGTCCTCGTGCCTGAAGGGCGGAGAATATTCCCCAATCTGACAGTGGAGGAAAACCTGAAGCTGGGCGCCTATGCCCGAAACGACAAGGCCGGCATCGCGGCCGACGAGGAAAGGATTTTCTCGCTTTTCCCGAGGCTCAAGGAGCGCATTCGCCAGAAGGGAGGCACCCTTTCGGGCGGCGAGCAGCAGATGCTCGCGGTGGCCAGGGCTCTCATGACAAAGCCTAAGCTTCTCATGATGGACGAGCCTTCGCTTGGCCTGGCGCCGCTTTTCGTCAAGATGATTTTCGAGATCATACGGACGATCAACAAGGAAGGGACCACCGTGCTGCTCATCGAGCAGAACGCCAAGGCCGCCCTCGAGATAGCCGACTATGGCTATGTCCTGGAGACGGGCAGGATCATCCTCCAGGGCAAGGGCAGGGAGCTGCTGGCGAACGACGGTGTGAGAAAGGCGTATCTGGGCGAGGGGCAATAGGGAGACTAAGGCAATAGAGCGGCCGGCAATGGGCGGCTCAGCCGTGTTCCAGGTGATAGAACCATAACAGTCTCGTCACGTTCCTCAAAAAGCCGGCGATCATCGCGATGACGAAGAAGGCCGTTCCTCCTGGTTCCATGGTCATGAGGTCATGGTATTCGATCGGTCTTCCGATGAAGAGGCTGACGAGGAAGGGAGCGGCAAAGAGCAGCGCCGCCCTTACTATCGTCCCGAACAGCGTGCGCGACATTATGAAATTCTGGTATAGGTTGCCGCGCCCCGTCTCCCTGCGGTCCCTCAGGGTCTTGGTCCACGAAAGAGCCGTAGCCGTCTGGAGAAGGAGGCTCATCACATAGACCATGAGCGATATGCCGGCTATGAACATCAACCTGCTCAAGGGGAAGAGTCTCGGGCTGGAACCGGTGAAAAGCAGTTTTTCAGCCGCCGAAGTCAGGAGGGGCAGCACCACGTTCGACTGAAGCACGCCGCCCTGCGCCGAAAGAATGGCGATGCCGGCATTCCTCTCCGGCCAGATGACCACTCTCGAGGAAAAACCCTCCACCGATCCGCCCTGGAATACGAGACGGTTGCCTTCCTCGGCCACGATGCGCCAGCCGAACCCCGTGTCGCCGCCGGGAATAAGGGGTTGATAGAGACCGGCCACCGCTGAGGAGGGAAGGCTCGCGATGCCCTTCTTGGGAGGCGCGGTGATGTATGAAAGGAACCTGGCGATGTCTTCGGCCGTTGTCACGATGCCGTCGGCCGGAGCCGCTATGTAGGGAACGCGGGAATCATAGGGAAAGGAGAGGCCGAAAAAGAGGCCGGAACCGATGGCTACATCCCGGAGGGAATCCGGCCTGGACGTGGTGCCGTGCATCCCCAAGGGAATGAGGATGCGCGTCTGCAGCAGCTCGTCGAAACTCGTTTTTTCGGCGTTTTCCATGGCCGTGCCCAATATCCTGTAGGTCAGCCTGCTGCGGGCGAGCGCTCCCGGCTTGAGCCTGGTTCTCAGGAATTTTTCCGGATCGAGCACGCCGGCTTCCAGACCGGAAATCTTCGATCCGAAATCCTTGAGATCCTGATCGCTGAGGCTTACGGAATGGGAGGCGAGCTGGCGCACGGTGACGAGCTTTTTCTGCTCCGGGGCAAGTCCGCTGTCCAATGCCGGCGCCGTCTTGATGTTTCTCAGCCCATAGATGGGGATCTCGGGGAGGTAGATGCCGATGTCGTCGTCGAGCGATATGCGTTTCTGGAGCGTGAGCGAATAGAGGAGGGCGCCCGAGAGGATTTCAGAACTCGGGCCCAGATACATAGGCGTATCCTTGGCCAATGCATGTCCCAATCCGTCATGGCCGAATGATTCCTGGTAGAAAATGGATCCGTTCCTGCAAATGGCTACCGAATAGCCCGCGTTGGCCTGCCTAGAACGCTCGTGCCTGAACATCGTGGAAAAATCGTCGTATTTTTCCGGACCGAGGTCGGGCAGATAGACAATGACCGCCATGGAAGCGGCGATGATTATCCAGGGAATAAGTTTTCTTAGCCAACGCATTGGGCAAAGTATAGCAGGCTATGGTCTTCTATGCCAGCTTGGGCTGCCGGGCGAAAGAAAAACCGCGCCATGTCGACGGCGCGGTTCTTTCCTTTGTGGAAGGGTTCGGGGAAGCGTCAGAGCGAGTAGAGGAGATCCTCGTAGCTCGGGATGGGCCAGTCGAATTTGGGCATAAGCCTTTCAAGTTCGTCGCAGACGTTGCGCAGGGAATCCATCCTCGGCACCACCGCGTCGCGATAGGACTGCGCGCTCGCCAGCGGATCCTCGATCCGCTGCGCGTCGCTTAGGGCGATCTCCAGCCTGTCCGATTCGTCTATGAGATGACCTGTGAGCGAGGCGATGCGGCGGGCCCGCTGCTCCTGAGCCACGCAGGGCGCCCCGACGGCAGCCAGGCCCGCCGCCTCGCGGGCAAAGGTTTCGGCGCTTTTGGACGCGGCGGGGAAGATGTAGCGTCGCGACATATCCATGGCCACGCCAGCCTCGATATTCACCTGCTTGGCGTAGCGCTCGAGGTAGATGGTGCAGCGCGATTCGGCCTCCTCTTTCGAGAGGATGCCGAGCCTAGACAGCATCGCCACGTTGGAGTCCTCCATGAACTCGGGGATGGCTTCGACGGCCGACCTGAAGAGAGGCAGCTTGCGCAGCGCCGCTTCCTTGATCCACTCGGGCGAATAGCCGTTCCCGTTGAACACGATTCTTTTGTGCGCCTTCCACGCCCCTCCGGCGACGCTCAGGGCCGCCTCTATCGGCGTCGCGCCCTTGGTTATCGCCATCTCCAGCTTTTCGGCAAAGTCGGTGAGGCTTTCGGCGACCGCGGCGTTCAGCACCATCGTGGGCGTCGACGCGGACTGCGATGAAGCCACCATCCTGAACTCGAACTTGTTCCCTGTGTAAGCAAAGGGGCTAGTCCTGTTCCTGTCCGAGACATCCTTCGGCAGCTTGGGCAGACTCTTGGCCCCCAGTTCCACGAGCCCGGCCGAAAAGCTTTTTGCTCCCTTGCCGTTCGCGAACGAGTCGAAGAGCTCGGTCAGCGCATCGCCCAAGAAGACCGAAATTATGGAGGGGGGAGCTTCGTGACCACCCAATCTCCTGTCGTTACCCGCCGTGGAAGCCGAAGCGCGGATAAGGGCGGCCCTCGTGTCCACGGCCTGAATGACCGCCATCGAAAAGAGGATAAAGCGGGCAATGGCCCTGGAAGTTCCCTCTCCCTCATTGGCGAGCGACTTGGGGGGATCGAGGAGATTGATGCCGGTGTTGGTTCCCATAGACCAGTTGACATGTTTTCCGGATCCGTTGACTCCGTCGAAAGGTTTCTCATGCATGAGCGCTGCCATACCGTGACGTTCCGCGACCTTGCGGAGCGTCTCCATGACAAGCTGGTTGGCGTCGGCCGCGATGTTGGCTTGCGCGAAGAGGACGGCGAGTTCGAACTGGTTGGGGGCGACCTCGTTGTGCTGTGTCTTGGCGGGAACTCCCATGGACCAAAGCACGCTGTTCACCTCGTTCATGAAACCGGCCACTTTCTCTTCGATGGCGCCGTAGTAGTGATCCTCCATCTCCTGTCCCTTCGCCGGCATCGATCCGAACACGGTCCTGCCCGTCAGCACGAGATCGGGACGCTTCCTGTAAAGCTCGGCGTTGACGAGGAAGTATTCCTGTTCCGGCCCGACGGTGGGCACCACTCTCTCGACGTCGCCATCCCCGATGAGGTGGAGGACTTTGACGGCGGCTCTATTGAGCGCTTCCATGGAGCGGAGGAGAGGGACTTTCTTGTCGAGGGCGTAGCCGTTGTAGGAAACGAAGGCCGTTGGGATGCAGAGCGTCATGCCGTTGGGGTTCGTTTTCAGGAAGGCGGGACTCGTCACGTCCCAGGCCGTATAGCCGCGGGCCTCGAAGGTGGCGCGCAGGCCGCCAGAGGCAAAACTAGAGGCGTCGGGTTCACCCTTCACCAGCTCCTTTCCTGAAAACTCCATGATGATGCCGCCGTCGGCGAGCGGAGAGACGAAGGCTTCATGCTTTTCCGCGCTGAGGCCAGAGAGGGGGTGAAACCAATGCGTATAATGTGTGGCGCCGAACTCCGATGCCCATTCCTTCATAGCCGCGGCGACTACCTCGGCGACTTCGAGGGTGAGCTCCTTTTTTCCTGTCTGAACGAGCATCAGCTCGGAATAGATGGAGTGGGGGAGGCGTTCTCTCATGATACTATTGGAGAAACAGTGATTCCCGTAAAGTTCCGATAGTTTTTCGGAAGAATGCGCCTTGTCGAGGTCAGGCTTTCCCATGATTTTCTCCTTGGAGGTAAGGGGTTGCTGAATATGCCATTAATTATAGCAAGTGCCGTGCCAAATGTATTTTTTATTATGTGAGTTTTTGCTTTTTTTTGTATTTCCAGATCGAGCAGGGAGCTGCGCGTCGTCTCCCATCCCGCGCTCCTCGTGACGCGAGGGATTTTTTGCTAAAGTCGATTTTTTTTGCTACATGTATGTAGTAATGTCAGAAAAATATTACAATTTTGTCCGATAGCTACGGTAGTCCAGCTTGTAATGCTGGAGGGCGAAGCGGAATCGCCTTTCGGTTATGCCGAGACGGCGCGCCGCCGAAGCCGAATTGCCTCGCTCGATCTTCAGCGCTTCCACGAGCATTTCCTTCTCCAGCCTGGCGATGGCGCCGTCGAAGGTAGATATGGGCTCGGTGCCCGTGGAGGTGGCCGACTGGAGGCTGGGCGGCAGGTTGTAGGAATGGATCACGCCGTCGGTGGAGACGATTCCCGCGCGCGAGATGCAGTTCTCCAATTCCCTGACGTTGCCGGGCCAATGATAGATCATGAGGAGGTCGAGGGCCGGGCTGGATATCCGCTTGATATGCTTGCCCGAAGCGGCGCCGAATTTCTCGGCGAAATGGTCGGCGAGGAGGAGAATGTCAGCGCCCCTTTCCCGCAGCGGAGGAAGATGAATGGGAAAAACGTTCAGGCGGAAGTAGAGATCCTGTCGGAAATTTCCCTTTTTTACTTCTTCCAGGAGGTCTCGGTGGGTGGCCGTGAGTATTCTCGCGTTGGTTTTTATGGGCTTGTTCCCGCCTACGCGCTCAAAACTACGTTCTTGTAGGATTCTTAGCAGTTTTACCTGAACGGAGGGCGATAGATCCCCGATTTCGTCTAAAAAAAGCGTTCCGTCCCTGGCCATTTCGAAGCGGCCCTGTCTCGAGGCGATGGCGCCGGTGAAAGCGCCCTTTTCGTGACCGAAGAGCTCGCTTTCGATGATGCTTTCAGGGAGGGCCGCGCAGTTGACGGCGACAAAGGGTCCGCCTGCCTTCGCGCCGCAGTCGTGTATGGCTCTCGCCACGAGCTCCTTGCCTGTTCCGCTTTCGCCCAGGATGAGGACGGTGGCATTGGTGCCCGCCACTTGCTCTATCAGCGTGAAGACTTCCTTCATTCGGTCGGAAGTGCCGATGATACCGTGGAAGGAAACGCCCTGGACGCCTTCCGCGGGGTCTCTCATGGGTGAATTCTTCTCGGAAAGGTTCTGTTCCGCCTCTTCCCTTTGCGCGTCAAGGTTCGGCTTTTTCGCTTTCTGAAGCAGATTAGCCCTGAGCCCTAGAGCCTCTTCCACGAGGAAGCAGGTCCATTGCACGAGTTCGGCCGCCAGGGCTCTGCGCGCCGGCGGAAAATCCGCTCCAAGGAGGAGGCTTATGGCTCCCGCGATCGTTCTTTCGTTCCAGATGGGCGCTTCGACGCAAAATGTTCGTTTGTCCATATCGCAGGCGACCAGCTCTTCCTTTTCAAGCGCTTTTCCGCAGGGGAAGCTTCCCATTCTTATCAGGGAATGCGCGTAGTGATCCTGAGCCGCGGCGGGCGCCGCGGCGATAATTTCCATGCTTTCGCCGGCTTTCCCCGAAAAGCCTATGATCGCTTCGCCGGGCGCGCAGGCTTCCGCGAGTTTTTGCGCGCAGAGGGGGAGGGCTGTCGGGATCTCGCCGTGGAGGGAGAGTATTCTCTGTATGGAGAAGAGGACGGGCAGGTTTTCCGCGCTTGGCTGTTTTCTTAACGAACTTGTCGCTGCCATGTTTTCCTCCAACCGTAATGATCCATTTTCCGCGACCTTTGTCAATCGACGGCTCGCGCTCGAGGGAAGCATTGGTTTTCATGAGCCTCGATTCCTTCGATGGAATCTGCATAAAGATCGAAAAATATGAATATTTCATGGCATTCCCCCCTTGAAGTCATTTAAAATGCATGATAGGTTCGGTTTCACCGATGGAGGAGCGATTCCCATCAGTACGGCGGCTGAGGGCTTGGGTCCCTGTGATGTCGCCCGAAAGGGGAGGATCGCCGAAGGGCAACAAGAGCACCCAAAAGCTTTTGCCTTGGACGACCGGGCTAATACCCGGCGGCTGTCGCGGGAATCTAAAACCCGCGGAGAGCCAGACGTACGCCTTCTTCCCCTGATGCGGCATATCCGCAGCTTGTTGAAGAGCTACACATGGGCCTTTCTTCGGATTGGAGGCACACATGCGTGGCTTTCGATCCGTGGGGCGGAGCGGTATCCACAACGCCGATTTCCGTATTTCCCCACAGAGCGATGATGAATCTCGAACAGTATCTCCCACTTCCTCCGGCATCGCCACCAATAGTGACGGCGTCACGAATAGTGACGATGCTATGAGGCCCGAACCCCGGCTGAGAGTGGCTGTGCTCGGCGCCACCGGCGTGGTCGGACAGCGCTTCGTGCGCAGGCTCGTGAATCACCCCCATTTCGAACTGGTCGCCCTGGCGGCGAGCGAGCGTTCGGTGGGCAAGGCGTATAAGGACGCGTGCACCTGGCACCTCGACGGCGAGGCCTTCGCCGGCTGCGGCAACCTAATCATCCAGGCCTGCAATCCGGAATCGGTGGACGCCGATCTCGTTTTTTCCGCCTTGGATACGGAGCCCGCGCGCGAGATAGAGCCGGCCTTCGCGGCCGCCGGCGCCTTCGTGTTTTCGAACGCCAGCGCCTTCAGGATGGAAGAGGATGTCCCCCTTTTGATTCCGGAACTCAACGCTTCCCATCTTGGAATCCTGGAACGCCAAAAGGCCAACAGAGGTTGGAAAGGCGCCATAGTCACCAACCCCAACTGCACGACGGTTGTCCTCGCGAGCGCCCTCGCTCCTCTCGACAGGGCTTTCGGCATCGAAGCCGTCATGATGACGAGCATGCAGGCCATCTCAGGCGCGGGCTATCCGGGCGTGAGCGCCATGGATATTTCCGGCAACGTGATTCCCCATATCAGGAACGAAGAGCCCAAGGTCGAAGTCGAGGCGGACAAGATTCTGGGCCGGCTTCGCGGCAGTGGCCTTGAAGCCAGACAGGAAGCGGCGGCCTTCCCGGTATCCGCCACCTGCACGAGAGTTCCCGTCATAGAAGGCCATACGATAGCCGTTTCGGTCCGCCTCAAGGGGAATCCCTCGGTCGCTGAGGTGGAGAAAGCCTTCAGGGATTTCGTCCCGGAAACCGCGGGCTTGAGCTTGCACAGCGCTCCCGAGCGCTTCATAGTGGTAAGCGACAATCCCGACAGGCCTCAGCCCAAGCGGGACGTGGAGGTGGATGGCGGCATGCGCATCACGATAGGGCGGATACGATCCTGCCCCGTGCTCGGCATCAAGTTCATCGCCCTCGGTCACAACACGGAAAGGGGCGCGGCAGGCGCCTCCGTCCTGAATGCTGAACTGGCTTACGCCAAGGAGGTGCTGCAATGGGTATCACGGTGATGAAATTCGGCGGCAACGCCTTAGCCGATCCCGCCGGAATCCGCGGAATCGCCGACCGCGTCCGGGAAGGCGTCAGGGCGCCAAAGACCGCCGCCGCTTCTTTGGATCAGAATAGCGTCCTCGTCGTGGCGTCCGCCATGGAGGGGGTGACCGATTCGCTTTTCCTCGCCGCGAGCGCCGCCAAGGATGCCGATCTTTCGGTAGCCAGACGTGTCTGCGCCACGCTGAAGAGCCGTCATCTGGAAGCGGCGCGCGAACTGAAACCCGAAGGGAGCGCGGGAGCCGAGGCCGAAATCGAATCCATCATCGTAGCACTTGATTCGCGCCTTCAGGGCGTTCGTCTCGTAGGCGAGCTCAGCGACAGGAATATGGATGAAATCGCCGCCGTGGGCGAGAGGCTCAGCAGCATACTCGTGGCGCTGGCGCTCGATGCCCCCTGCGTTGACGCGCGCACGATGCTGCGCACCGATTCCCGCTTCGGGCGCGCGAGGCCCGACGTAGCGGCCACCGCGCGTCTTGTCGCCGAACGCCTCCTCCCTCTGCTGGAACCCGGACGCATAGCCGTGACGCAGGGCTATATCGGTTCCGACAGCCTCGGCAGCACCACTACCCTGGGGCGGGGCGGCTCCGACTATTCGGCGAGTCTCTTCGGGGCGGCTCTCAAGGCCTCGGAAATACATATCTGGACTGATTCGGAAGGCATCCTCACCGGTGATCCCGAGGTTGTGCCCCAGGCCCGCACGGTGGACGTGCTCGGCTACGAGGAGGCTTCGGAACTGGTGGCCTTCGGCGCCAGAATCCTCCACCCGGCGACGATACGGCCGGCGCTCGAGGCGGGCATTCCCGTCACCGTACGCAGCGTGGCCAAACCCCAGGGCCTTTTCTCGACGATCAGACCTGGAACTTCCAGCGGAAAGGCTGTGGTCGCCATAGCGATGCGCCGAAACGTGGCGGTGATAAGCGTCCGCCAGGAATTGATGATGGAGCAGGCCGGCTTCCTCGCCTGCCTCTTCGCCGCCTTCGGCCGGCTCGGCGTCAGCGTCGATCTCGTTTCCACATCCGAAATATGCGTTTCCATTTCCCTCGACATGGACGCCCCCCTCGACAAGATCTCAGCCGAGCTGGCTGAACTCGGCACCGTCGATATCATGCGGGACAGGGCGGTCATAGCCGTCGTCGGCGACATGCTCAAGGAAACGCCCGCCCTCCTGCGGAAGACCTTCGACGCCCTGGGCGATGTGGACATCGACATGCTGAGCATGGGCGCCAACGACATAAACCTCAGCCTCGTGCTCAAAGCCGAAGCGGCCGACCAAGCCCTGCGGCGCCTCCATGCCGCCTTTTTCGAGGGTTCGTCAGTCGGTGGCGCGCCGGATGACGGCGTTTCCGGCAGGAACCCGCCGAGGGAGGGATCATGAGATTGGGCGTCTTCGGAAGAGGGCGGCTGGGCGGAGCCATCGCGACCGAAATAGCGCGATACACGGCCGCTCCCGACGCTCTCGAACTGGCCTGGACCGAAGGCAGGGATATGGGGCCGAGAACTCGCGTCGAGGTGGCCGTCGACGCGAGCAACGCCGCCGCCGTGGAGGAACACCTGGAATGGGCGCTCCGAAGCGGAACCGATCTTGTCATCGCCACCACCGGCTGGAAAATTCCCGATCTAAACGAAAGGGTAGGAGGGCGCATCGGCGTCCTTGTGGCCTCCAACCTCAGCATGGGCGTCGCGCTCATGCGTCGACTCGCCCTCATGGTCGGAGCCTACGCGGCGATGGATCAGGATTCGGACATCGGCATCATCGAGCACCATCATAAGATGAAGCAGGACGCCCCATCGGGCACTGCCCTCAACCTGGCGCTCGCGATCCAGTCCTCCTGTCCTCGCTATACGGGATGGAACATGGGATCCAACGAAAAAGACAAGATAAACATGGCATCCCTGCGCACGGGGTACGAAATCGGGAGACACGAACTCACTCTCGACTCCGCTTTCGAGACGCTGACCATTACCCATCGCGCCAAGGACAGGCGGGTCTTCGCCTCCGGGGCGATGCGGGGAGCGACATGGATATGGGGACGCAAGGGTGTCTTCACGATGGACGATTTCGCCTCCGAGGAATTCGGGGGAAGGAAGCCGGCGCGAAATCCGGCGGGAGCGTAAAATGATTGCGAATACTGCTTTACATGGATTGGGTGTCGCCGTGGCGACTCCTTTCGATGCCGACGGCCGCGTGGATTTCCAGGCCTTCGGCCGGCTCCTAGATTTTTTAGCCGGGACGGGAAGGAGACCTGGCGAGGGAGCGGGCGCGCAGGCAGCCGCGTCGTCGCTTCTGAGCGCGCCCGCTAGTACCGCGGCTGAATTCCAGGCGGCGGAGTGCGGAGGCTGCGATTTCCTGGTGGTGCTGGGCTCCACGGGGGAAGCCGCGACCGTCGAAGCCGACGAGCGGCGCGACATCATACGATTCGCGGTCGAGCACGCGCACGGGCTCCCCGTCGTCATCGGGACCGGCTCCAATTCGACCGGAGCCTGCGTCCGCCTCACCGCGGAGGCCGCTTCCCTCGGGGCCGACGCCGTGCTCGTTGTCACGCCCTTCTACAACAAGCCGACCCCCGACGGTCTCGTGGCGCATTTTTCGGCCGTAGCCGAGGCGGCCGCCAAGTCCGCGGCCAACGCAGCGGGAAACGTACCCGTTGTCGTTTACAATGTCCCCGGACGCACGGGGCTCAACCTCATTCCTTCCACGCTCGCGAGACTCTGGAAAATTCCGGGCATTCTCGCGGTGAAAGAGTCCTCGGGCAATCTCGCCCAGATTGGCGAAATCGCCAGGACGCTTCCCGAGGGCAAGATTCTCTTGTCGGGCGACGACGCTCTCGCGCTGCCCGCTTTGGCCGTAGGCGCCTCCGGGCTCATAAGCGTGGCGGGCAACGTCCTTCCGCGGCGCGTTAAGGCCATGCTGGACGCCGCGATGGCCGGAAGGCGCGAGGATTCCATCGCTATTCACCAATCTTTGCTTCCCTTCATGGACGCGCTTTTCCTCGAATCCAATCCCATCCCCCTCAAAGCCGCCCTCGCGCTCACCGGCCTCGCCGGCGAGACGCTCCGCCTGCCCCTGGCCCCCGCCTCGAGCGGGACAAGATCGGCGCTCGCCAAGGCTTTAAGTCCTTTTCTGGAGGTGAAATGATGAGCGACGGCATAGCTGCAGCCCTCGAGACTGCCTTCCAGGAAAAAGGCTCGCTGGATTCCGGCGGCTGGGAATCCTTCCTCCAGGCCCTGGAATCGGGCGAACTGGCGGCCACCCGCCAGGATGAAAACGGCGAATGGCAGGCGGTCTCCTGGGTGAAGAAAGCCATACTTTCCGGATTCAAGGCCGGCGGACTGGCCGTCTGGGATTGGCCGGGTGGAGCTTTCGACAGGCCGGCCTTCCCTCCGCGCAGCTTCAAAGCCGAGGACGGCGTGCGGGTGGTACCCGGCGGCACCTCCTCGCGACGAGGCGCCCACATCGCTTCCGGCGTCGTCATCATGCCTCCGTCCTATATCAATGTGGGCGCCTCTATCGGTTCGGGGACCATGGTGGACAGCCATGTCCTCGTGGGCTCCTGCGCCAGGGTGGGCGAACATGTCCACCTCTCCGCCGGCGTCCAGGTGGGAGGCGTGCTCGAGCCTCCCCAGGCGAGGCCCGTGGTCATCGAGGATGGAGCCTTCATTGGCGGCCTCTGCGGTATTTTCGAGGGAATCGTCATCAGGAAGAACGCCGTCCTGGCTCCCGGCACCATTCTTTCGAGGTCGACGCGGATTTTCGACATCGTCAATGGAAGGGAATGGATAGGCGAGGTGCCCGAATCGGCGGTGGTCGTGCCCGGCGCCCGTCCCGCCAGGGGCGAGTACGCCGCTTCGCAAGGGCTTTCCCTTCAGGCTCCTGTCATCGTAAAGTATCGCGATAAAGGCACTGAAGCTTCGGTCGCTCTGGAATCCGCGCTGCGGTGACACTCACCCCTGAATCCGGTTCGCGCCGAAAGCCTTCCCGGAACGGGCTTCCCTGCCTTCATGGAGAAATGCTGTGAAATACAAACTTGGGATCATCGGAGCCGGAAAAATCGGCGAAGCGATACTGTCAGGCACCTTCTCGAAAAAGCTTTACGCTCCCGGCGAGGTGGTTCTGTCGGTGAGAACCGAATCGCACCGGAAGGATCTGGAAGACCGGCTTGGCGTCGCCGCCACGCTCGACAACCGCCATGTCGCCGCGAACGCCGATATCATTCTCGTCGCGGTCAAGCCCAAGGCTCTCGTCGATATACTGAATTCCATCGCCGACTGCCTTTCGCCGGGGGTCCTGATAATCTCGACGGTGGCGGGCGTTTCCATCGACATGATCGAATCGCGCGTCCCGGCCTTTGCGGGGGTGATCAGGGCTATGCCCAACCTCGCCGTGTCGGTGGGAGAGGGCATGACGGTGATTTCCTGCGGAAAGAACGCGTCGGAGGCCCAGGTGGGGAAGGCCGAAGAACTTTTCGGATCCGTCGGAAGGGTGCAGAAACTTGAGGAACAGCATATGGACGCCGTGACGGGGCTTTCCGGTTCCGGTCCGGCCTATATCTATATCGTCATCGAATCGCTCGCGGACGGCGGCGTCAAGATGGGACTCCCCAGGGATGCGGCCATCCAGATGGCGGCGCAGACGGTGCTCGGCGCGGCCAAGACTGTCCTCGTGACCGGGGAACATCCCGCCAAGCTGAAGGATCAGGTGACGACCCCGGCCGGCGTGACCATCGACGGCATCATGGAGCTGGAGGAGGGGGGCTTGCGGGTTACCCTCATCAAAGCCGTGGTGAAAGCGACCGAGAGGGCTCGACAGCTACTTCACAAGTAAGGCTATATTCCTTGTCTATTCCCTGCTGAGGATGGAAGTCAGAAGCTGGCGGAGCTTGGCGGGGAGGGGCAGGGACTTTCCTAGCGTCTTGTTGCGCGGGGCTATTTCAGACAGAATTTTCTGCGCGAAAATCTGAGCCCGGCGCGTCAGTTCGTTGTTGGAGAGCGGGACCGAATTCTCGAGGGCGTCCAGGATTTTCTTGCTTTTGCTCGAGGCTATGCAGGAGAAAAGCCTGTCGTGGGCGATCGGCTCCATGGCCTGTATCAGCGAGGCGGCCAGTTTCGGATTCATGGCCGAAACCACCGATTTCAGGACATGTTCATCCAGTTCGAGGATGAGATTGCTGATGTCCGACACGAGCCCTTCATCGACATCCATCAGCCATTCTTCGGCCTCGCTTCCCATGTCGGGGTTGGGCTCGGTTCTAAATGACGTCAGCAATTCGATAAAGGCATTCTGCGCGTCGGTCAATTCTTCCGAGGAAAATTTGCTTCTCGCGTTCCTGATATCCCAATCGATGAGGATCTGTCCGAGCGGCGTATAGGCGAGCGACTTTATGTACTCTATCGTCTGCCCGGGACAGCCGGCGAGGGTCGCCGCCATCAGCTGTGGGCCGGCAAGGCGGACGGCTTGGCTGATGGAACCCGGAGAAGTGTTCTTGCCCGGCACGATATCGGGCAAGTCGCCCGGGATTATCAATTCCTCATCCTCATTCTTGTCGGAATTGAAGTTTTCGATGAGCCATTTCTCGACGAGGTCGAAAACGGAAAAGCCGAGGAAGGCAGTCATCGTGCGCATGATCACGATAGGGTGAGCGTTTTTTAGCGCCAGTTCGGTCCCCGCTATGATCATCTCCGCTTCGAAATCTTCCTGGGGCGGCGTGTTTCCGCAGAGACCAGCCGCGACGAAGGCCTGTCTGACAGAGTCGGACGGCGAAGCCGAAGCGATGAGGGAATAGGCGAATTTGTGGAGCTTTTTCTTTTCATCGTGCGAGACCGCGAGGAGCTGATCCTTTCCCGCGATCTGGAATTGGTTCATGACAAGCGTGAAGCGTTTAGCGGACTCGATGAGAGTATTTGTCCGCCGCGGACTGAGTCCGTAAAACGTCAGCCAGCCGTCGCGTGAATCGTCAGGAGTTGGTTTGCTCTCGATTTTCTCGGGCAGGGTTATCCCTTCGCGATGATAGAACGTCTGCTGGGCTCTGCATAATGAGTTGATGATCATAATGCCTTGGGGTTGTTTTCGGCGTCCAGGGCCTTGAGGAGCGAGTAGGCTTTTTCGGCGCCGCAATAAGGGACCAGTTTTCTAAGGAGCAGTTCGCGGGAATCTCCGGCGGCTATCGAAAGCAGCGCTTCGACGTACATGCATTGTTTGAGAAACTCGAAACCGCTGTACGCGCTTGTCGAAAGGTAGATCGCCAGAATTCCCTCGAGGGCTTCCGTCGACAAACCTTCGGCGATGAGGCGGAATCCATAATACAGCATAGGCGATTGATCGATTTTTGACCGATCGGGCTTCGACTGATCGGCTAAAGGCAGATCCGCCGAAGCGAGGGGCAAGATTCCCTCATTTCTGGTCTTGTCCGAAATCGCGAGCAGTTCCTGGACAATAGCGGGGAGGGCGGCCTTCTCCTTGTCGGAACAGGCAAGTCTTTTTGTCAGTTCGGCGTTCCAAAGTATCATCCAAAACTCCAGGATCCCGCGATATGATCGTACTATTATGTAGCCAATATATTGGACTTGCCTATACTATAAAGCTTGTTTTCCGTCCTGGCAATGCCGGAATATTTCGCCGCTGAGGGTCTCGAGCATAGGGGCGAGGGGAGCTTCCCCGATCTTAAAACGCTTTATGGAAAAAATGCCTGAGGCCGCCTTGAGCCTGTCGGCAAAGGCCTGTTCAAGACTCGGTCTGACGGTCACTAAAAGCGGATAGTCTCCGTTCCTCGCGAGCCACGAGGCGATCTCGAAAAAGCCGCCTCCCTCGTTGGCTTCCAGCGGACCCATCTCGTCCAGGATGACGGGGCCGCAGCCCTTCCGGACAGCTTCCCTGACTCTGGATTCAGCCCAGAGAAAAGCTTTCGAAGAAAAACTGAAGGGAGGATAGGGCTTGGACGCATCGGAACGGGAGGACTGCCGGACGGCGAGAGGGATTTCGTCTCCCTGGGCTAGATCGCGCAGAAGTAGGGTCAAAGGAATTCCTTGGGGGTCTCTCAGGTTTTCTTCGACGATGGCGAAGGGGAAGGGGGATTCGGTCTTCAGCGTCTGGAAGAGAGCCTTGCAGAACGATGTTTTTCCGGCACGCATCGAACCGGTAAGGAGGATAAGCTCGCGCATGAGTCATTCTCCCCTGTCCGCGAGGCCTTGTCCAGTAATGAAGTACTGATTGCGGTAAATTCAACAATTTTCGTAAAAACGTGACCACATTCACTTGACACGAACATGCGGCTCTTGTTATGTTTCTAATTGAAATAACGGTTTGGCAACGACGGCGAAACGCTGCCAGATCATTTTTAGGACAGCCTTGCTGTCACGAGCTTCTCGGGGTCAGCCTCCTTCCCCGAGAAGCTCTTTTATTTTATACTCCCTCTCATGGATATTGGAGAATTCGACGGCTGGTGCCGTTCCCTCTTGCAGATAGAAGCGCTCAAGGACATCGATGACTCGCTCAACGGAATCCAGGTGGGAAGATCCTCGGGGCAGATCCGGAAAGTGGCCTTCGCCGTCGACGCATGCGCCGAATCCATGCGCCGCGCGAAAGAGGCTGGCGCCGATGTACTCTTCGTGCATCACGGATTGTTCTGGGGCAAACCGCTGCGGATCGAAGGCTGTCTCCTCGAGAGGATCAATCTTCTTCTCTCCTCCGACATGGCGCTCTACGCCTGCCATCTCCCCCTCGACATGCATCCCGAAGTCGGGAATAACGCCGTGCTGGCCAACCTCCTCTCCCTTCGCGACAGGAGCCCTTTCGGCGTCTACCATGGCATAGCGATCGGCGTTTCGGGAAGGCTGGAAAAGCCACTCGCCATCCAGGAGGTTCTTCCCCTCATCCTGCCCGACAGAACCGAACCCAGGGCGATCATCGCCTCGGGCAAAGAGAAAATCTCCACGGTCGCCATCGTTTCCGGCGGCGCTCCCTTCGAGGCTTTCCAAGCCTTCGGCAAGGATATCGATCTGTATATAACGGGAGAGCCTTCTCATTCCGTCTACCACCAGATTGTCGAGAACAAGCTCAATTTCATCGCGGCCGGGCATTACGCCACGGAAGTCTGGGGCGTGAAGGCCGTGGCCGAAAGACTGGCGAGTGAAAAGAGCGTGGAAACATTATTCATAGATATCCCGACGGGGCTTTGATCCTTGCCGGCAAAAAAAAGCGATCGGACGTCCGAACGCTCCAGGGAACATTCCAGATGGAACAGAATATCATGACGAGAAACAGGAAGAAGGGACGGCTCGCTATGATGCTGATCTCATCCGTGCCGATCGCGATCGTCCTGGCTGACCAGTTTGCCAAGGCATGGATAGAGGGAAATATCCCCACCAACACGATAGGTTTTCGCTATATGAAGGATTTCCTCTGGATCGTGCATACGCGCAACCTGGGAATTGCCTTTTCCATCGGCGACTCCGTTTCGCGACTGCTGAGAACAGCGCTCTTCATTATCCTGCCCGCCTGTTTCATGACGGGAGCAAGCGTCTATTGCTTCGTATCGAAAAAGCTTTCTCTCATTCAGCGCTACGCCATCGCCATCATCGTAGGCGGGGGCGCGGGCAATCTCATAGACAGGATCTTCCGTCCGGAAGGCGTCGTGGATTTCATTTCCTTTTCCCTTTTTGGAATTTTCGGCCTGGACCGCTTCCCGACCTTCAATATCGCCGACATGTCGATAACTATCGGCGCGGCGATCCTGCTGATCAGCGGATTTCTAATGGAAGAAAAAGAATTGAGTGAAAAAGGAAACGAACCATGAGCAAAGGCGCCAAGGCAGCGATCTTCGTGATCGTGGCATCGCTGCTGAATATCCTACTGACCGGGCTGCTGTTCGTCGCCTGCCTGGGTATCTATTCCCTTACGCTCGGCAAGCTTCTGCCTCAGACGGCCGTGATGTGGGCCGTTGTCGCGAGCTTCGTAATCAGCATGGCCGGGACCTTCCTGATCTACAGGAAAGCCCTTGCCTTTGCCCAGAAAAAATTCAATCTCGAAGAAAAGCTGGGCTTATATCCCAAGAAACGTAATTACTGAAAGGAGCATCGCATGTCAGCAGCGCGGGAAGAATTCCGGAAACTCGGCGTACATGTGCCCGAAATTTACCTCCCTTCGGAAAAGCTGGATCATCAAGCCTGGGCCGTCGTCGCCTGCGATCAGTATTCATCCGAGAGGGAATACTGGGGGAAAGTGGCCGAAACCGTCGGCGCGAAACCTTCCACCTTGAACATGATCTTTCCGGAATGCTATCTGGAGGACAAGGACAAGAATGAAAGGATAGCCCGGATCCAGCGTTCAATGGCCGACTATATTTCCAAAGGCTATCTCGAGACGCCCGGAGAAGGTTTTATCCTCGTCGAGCGGAGGACGCCCTATGAACAGAAACCCAGGATCGGGCTCGTCATATCGGTGGACCTCGAGAAGTATCACTACGGCAAGGATTCCAGGAGCCTCATACGTCCCACCGAGGGCACGATCGTCGAAAGACTTCCCCCGCGCATGGCGATCAGGCGCGGCGCTACCCTGGAGCTGCCCCATATCATGATACTGATGGACGATCCGGGGCGTACCGTCATCGAGCCCCTCTACGGCAAGAGGCTTTATTTTAAGAGACTCTACGATTTCGATCTCATGGCAGGCTCAGGCCATGTCCGAGGCTGGCTCGTCAAAGACCAGGGCACCATGGAAGGGATTGCCTCTGCCTTGGCGCGGCTCGCCGACCCTGAGGCTTTTAGGGAAAGACATGGCAAGGACGATGTCCTTCTTTTCGCGGTCGGCGACGGGAACCATTCCCTGGCCACAGCCAAGGCTACCTGGGAGGAGGTGAAAGCCTCCTACGCCGGCAAGCCTGGGGCTGAGGAAATCCTGGCCAAGCATCCGGCGCGCTATGCCCTCGTCGAACTCCTCAATATCTATGACGAAGGTCTCCCTTTCCATCCCATCCACCGCGTCCTCTTCAACGTGGATGAAAAGGATTTCTTCTCCGTCCTCAAGGAAGCCGGAGCGAAAATTTCCACGATGCCCGGCGCGAAGGAGGCTTTCGCTGCCTGCGACGCTCCCGATCCCGAGGGCGCGCATCGGATCGCCTGGACGAACGGCCGGGTATCGGGGCTGATCGTCTTCGACAAACCCGCCGAAAAACTCGCGGCGGGCAGCCTGCAGGCGATTCTCGACCCCTATCTCAAGACACATCCAGCAACGACGATCGACTATATTCACGGCTCGGGAAGTCTGGAAACCCTGGCTTCCAAGGCGGGCAACCTGGGCCTCTATCTGCCCCCTGTCGACAAGGCATCCTTCTTCGCCACCATAGTCCAGAACGGCGTCATGCCGCGGAAGACCTTCTCCATGGGAGAGGCTCCGGAAAAACGCTTCTATATCGAGGCGCGAAAGATAATTATCGGGTGAACTTGACAGGCAGGGCGATCATGCTACTATAAAAAAGTATCGGATTTTATGCCCGACGCCCTCGATCGGGCTTTCTTGTAAGATTAGTTTTAGGAGGATTCCATGGTTATTCTGTTGGCCGACACCTTTGCCGCCGACCTTCCCAAGCGGCTATCGGCTTTCGGTGAAGTCGTCAGCGATATGAAACGTCTCGCCGATGCGGAGATCGTCATCGTCCGCTCCAAGACCAAGGTGGACAAGACGATGATCGACGCGGCCCCGAAGCTGAAATTCATCATCAGGGGCGGCGTGGGCGTCGACACCATCGATGTGGATTATGCCAAGGCCAAGGGAATTCTCGTGGATAACACTCCCGAGGCTTCCAGCCTGGCGGTGGCCGAACTCACCTTTGCCCTCATGCTCGCCCTGCCCAACCATCTGGTGAAAGCCGACGTTTCCATGAAGGAAGGCAAGTGGCTCAAGAAGGAACTGGAACGAACGGAACTCGGCGGAAAAACCCTGGGTCTCGTGGGCATCGGCCGCATCGCGAGGGAAGTGGCTTCCCGGGCCAAGGCCTTCGGTATGAAGGTCGTCGCCTTCGACAAGTACGTCGCCGTTTCCGACGCCGCCGAGATGATGAGTCTGGACGAAGTATTCGCGAAAGCGGATTACATCAGCCTTCACACGCCCCTCACCGATGAGACGCGCGGCATGATCAACGCCGCCAGTATCGCGAAGATGAAGGACGGAGTCCGCCTCGTCAACACCTGCCGAGGCCAGGTCATCGTGGAAGCCGACGTGGTCGCTGCCCTCGCGTCGGGCAAGATGGCGGGCTACGCCACCGATGTCTTCTATAAAGAACCGCCTGAAGCTTCGCCTCTGCTGACAGCTCCCAATGTCCTTCTGACCCCTCACCTGGGCGCTTCCACCGAAGAGAACCTTCTCAGGCTCGGCGACAGCATCGAAAGCCGCGTCGCGAAATATGTATCCAAATAAACGGGAGTAAAACCATGAAAAGAGTGATAAATTTCAATGCCGGCCCCGCCGCTATCCCCCTCGACGTGCTGAAACAGGCCCAGGAAGAAATGCTAGACTGGAACGGCACCGGCATGTCGGTGATGGAGGTCTCGCACCGCTCGAAAGAGTACGAGGCCATGCACAACGAGGCAAAGGACCTTTTCAGGAAGCTGGCCGGGATGGGCCCTGAGTGGAAGATCCTCTTCCTCACCGGCGGCGCCTCCAGCCAATTCTTCCAGGTTCCCATGAATTTCCTTTTCGACGGCAGGAAGGCTTCCTACCTCGTCACCGGTACCTGGGGCAAGAAGGCCCTCAAGGAAGCCAAGCGCTTCGGCCCCTGCGACGCCATGAGCACCGAGAACGCTGACGGCACCTTCACGAGGGTCCTCACGCCGGCCGAAATCAAGATCGATCCGGCTTCGACCTATGTCCACATGACCAGCAACAACACGCTTTTCGGATCCCAGTGGCATGATTGGCCCGAAACGGGCAAGGTACCCCTCGTCTGCGATATGTCGAGCGATATCTTCTCCCGCCCCTTCCCTGCCGACAAGTTCGCGCTGATCTACGCGGGCGCCCAAAAGAACCTCGGTCCCTCAGGCCTCACCATCGTAGCCGTCAAGGACAGCTTCTTCCAGCTTTGCCAGGAACAGGCCAAGCTGCCGACCATGCTTTCCTACAGGACTCACGAGGAAGAGAATTCTCTCTACAACACGCCGCCCTGCTTCTCCATCTACATGCTCAGCCTTACGCTCAAATGGCTGGGCAGTCATGGCGGCCTCGACGCCATGGCGAAAGTCAACGAAGAGAAGGGCAGGATCATCTACGGGGCGATCGACGCCTCGAGCGGCTACTATCGCGGTCCGGTCCAGAAGGATTCCCGCTCCCTCATGAACGTGGTCTTCAGACTCAAGGACGAGGCCTCCGAGGAGCTTTTCGTGAAGGAAGCGAAGGCGGCGGGCATCGTGGGCGTAAAAGGCCACCGCTCGACGGGCGGAATCCGTTTCTCGATGTACAACGCCAACCTCGTGGACAACGTCAAGGTCGCGGCCGCGTTCATGGAAGATTTCAGGAAGAGGCACGGCTGAAACATTGTTTCAACATAGCTTCAACATTGTTTCGGCGCGGCCGAAGCAGTGTCTGCGGAATGGAACGAAAAAGCCCGGGCGAATAGCCCGGGCTTTTTTATGCCGATAGTCGCGCCATCCAGATCATGGGAAATCCTGCGGCGCGGCGCTAGGTCAGAAAGGAAGGTCGATCTTCAGGTTGCAGCGTTCTTTCACGGCCTTGAAAGAGGCCTTGAGCGAAGCGTTGAAGGGAACTCCCTTGTCCTTGCGGAAAAGGGAAATCTCATATTCCTTTTCGCCCGGCGTCCAGATGCGCGTGGCGCCCGGAGCCTTCTTGGAGGCGCGAATCTGGCGGCAGATTTCTCCCACCTGATGCTTGAAGGCATCGAGATCGCAGAAGGCGTCGATCCTGATAGCGAGGAAGGAGTGGCCAAGTTCGATGGAAGAGGGCTTGCCGTCTTTTCCCACGCCCGTCAGCGCCTTCAGGAAATTCGCTTGCGAGAGGGCGGAAGACAGGAGCTCGACGACCATGGAGTTGCCGTAACCCTTGTAACCGCCCAGGTCTTCCCCAAGCCCGCCCACTGGCGTGAGGGCTGCCTTGTCCTTCGTGAGATCGATCAGGACCTGGTGAGTGTCGTGCCTGTAATGGCCGTCCTCGCCGATGACCCAGCCGTCGGGAAGGTCCTTGCCGATGCGGTCGTAGAGTTCGATCTTGCCTCGCTGGGTTACGGAGGTGGCATAGTCGGGCATGAAGGGGAAAGGTTCGTCCGAGGGCATGCCCCAGGTCATGGGGTTCGTGCCGATCATGGGCTCGACGCCCCAGGTCGGCGCTATGGAGGGCCTGGCCGATGTCGTGGTCATGCCGATCATGCCTTTCTGGACGGCCATGTTGGGATAATAGAAAGCGGCGCCGTAGTGCGTGGAATTGCGGACGACGGTCATTCCGAGGCCGTTCTTCTCGGCCTTCTCAATGGCCATTTCCATGGCGCGCTTGGCGATGTAATGCCCCATGCCATTGTGTCCATCGATGACCGCGGTGGTCGGCGTCTCCCTGACTACTTCGAAATTGGTCTTGGGAAGCTGCGTGCCGGCCCAGATCCTGTCCAGATATATCGGTTTGAAACGTCCAACGCCATGCGAATCGACGCCGCGCTTATCGGCGGCCACGAGTACGTTGGCGCAGACCGTCGCTTCCTCGGCGGGAACGCCGACTGCCTCGAAACCGGCTCGCATGAACGCTTCGACTTCGTCGAATTTCCACCAGGTGATGCTCTCATCCATATAATACTCCTTAGGTTGCAGGGCGTCCTAATCCATGAACGTCCCGTATGGGAAACATGCAGAGGTAGTATAGACCTTTTTTGCACCATGGCAAAGGGGAAATATGGAAGAGTTCTGCGGGGCGGCGATAGGCAGCCCCGCATGATCGACCGGTGAAAGAGCTCTAGAGGGCCACGCCCAGGACATCCTTGATGGCAGTCTGGAAAGTGGCTTTGGGCAGGGCGCCGGCGGCCATCTGGGGAGGAGCGCCCACGGGAATGAAGAGGATGGAGGGTATGCTCTGGATTCCGAAAGCCGCGGAGATTTCGGGTTCGGCGTCGGTATTGACCTTATAGATTTTCAGCTTGCCTTCGTATTCCTTGGAGAGGGACTCCATGATGGGGGCGACCATCTTGCACGGACCGCACCAGTCGGCATAGAAGTCGATGATGGCGGGGCTTTCACCCTTGTAGTCCCATTCTTTTTTCGTTTCGAAATCGAATATTTTTTCTATGAAGCTGTCCTTGGTCAACTGTTCTGTCATTGAAATCTCCTTATATTAGAAAATACTAATATAACAATGTTTTGACAAGGGGGAAGCCCGCAGCCCTTGCCTTCCGGATAAAATTTCTCAGCCATAGTCCGGAAAGTAAAGTATAATGTTTCCTAGGAATTCGTCGAGAGAGGAGTTTTCAATGGACTGTAAGGACTCGGTCAAGATAAGCCTGGATATGGATGAGCTGCCGCCGGCTCCGGTTTTCGAGAAAGGTATCAGGCGCGCTCCCCGAAGGGAAACCAACCTGAGTCCAGCCCAGAAAAAGCTTGCGCTGCGCAACGCGCTCCGCTACATCCCTCCACGATGGCATGAAACGCTGGCTCCCGAATTCCTGGCCGAACTCAAGGAACAGGGCAGAATTTACGGGTATCGCTTCAGGCCGGCTGGGCCCCTGCGCGGGCTGCCTATCGAAGAATATCCAGGCCGCTGCGTCGAGGGGAAGGCTTTCCGGGTGATGATAGACAATAACCTCGACTTCAATGTGGCCCTGTACCCCTATGAGCTCGTCACCTATGGCGAAACCGGCCAAGTCTGCCAAAACTGGATGCAATACAGGCTCATCTGTAAATATCTGGAAATTCTGGACGAGAACGGAACCCTCGTCCTCGAGTCTGGCCATCCCTTGGGCATTTTTGCCAGCCACCCCATGGCGCCGCGCGTCATCATCACGAACGGTCTCATGATCGGGATGTTCGACAATCAGAAAGATTTCAACCTGGCGGCGGCCCTGGGCGTCGCGAACTACGGGCAGATGACAGCCGGCGGATGGATGTATATCGGACCCCAGGGCATCGTGCATGGCACTTTCAACACTTTGATGAACGCTGGCCGCCTCAAGCTCGGGATTCCCCACGGCAAGGACCTGGCGGGGAAGCTCTTCGTATCCTCGGGCCTGGGCGGCATGTCGGGCGCCCAGGGCAAGGCCGCCGTGATAGCGGGCGCCGCTTCCATCATCGCGGAAGTGGACATGTCTCGGGTGGAAACGAGATATTCCCAGGGCTGGGTTTCCTGCGTCACGGATTCGATGGAAGAGGCCTTCGGGCTGGCTAGGGTGGCCATGACGGAAAAACGCCCCATAGCCGTCGCCTATCACGGCAATGTCGTCGACCTCCTTGAGTTCGCGGCGGAAAAGAAGATTCATATCGACCTTCTCTCCGACCAGACCAGCTGCCACGTGCCCTATGACGGCGGCTATTGTCCCGTGGGCATAAGCTTCGCCGAAAGGACCCGCCTCCTGACGGAGGACAGGGCGGCCTTCAGGATTCTCGTGAACGCCTCCCTCAAACGCCACTTCGAAGTCATCAAGCGGCTCGTCGCCTCGGGCACCTACTTCTTCGACTACGGGAACGCCTTCCTGAAATCCGTGTTCGACGCGGGTATAGGCGAGATCTCGAAAAACGGCCTGGACGAGAAGGACGGCTTCATTTTTCCGAGCTATGTCGAGGATATTCTCGGTCCCGAACTTTTCGACTACGGCTACGGACCCTTCAGGTGGGTCTGCCTTTCCGGCAAACCCGAAGACCTGCGCAGGACCGACAAAGCCGCCATGGACTGCATCGACCCGGACAGACGCAGCCAGGACATGGACAATTGGCTCTGGATCAGGGATGCCGAGAAAAATGCGCTCGTGGTGGGAACGCAGGCCCGCATCCTCTACCAGGACGCCCTCGGCAGGATGAAGATCGCGCTGAGATTCAACGAACTGGTCAGAAAGGGCGAAATCGGACCCGTCATGCTGGGCAGGGATCACCACGATACGGGCGGCACCGACAGCCCGTTCCGGGAAACGAGCAATATCAAGGATGGCTCGAACATGATGGCCGATATGGCGACGCAGTGTTTCGCCGGAAACGCGGCGCGCGGCATGAGCCTCGTGGCGCTGCACAACGGCGGCGGCGTGGGCGTCGGCAAGGCCATAAACGGAGGCTTCGGCCTCGTCCTGGACGGCTCGGAACGCGTCGACGCCGTCATAAGGATGGCCATGCCCTGGGATGTCATGGGCGGCGTCGCGCGCCGCGCGTGGGCATGCAATCCGCACGCGCTGGAAGTCTGCGCCGAATACAACAGCGAGCACGCGGATCTGGGCATCATAACGCTTCCCTACGAAGTGGATCCTTCAATCCTGGAAAAGGCCCTGCGTTGAGCGCAAAGCCCCGCGCTCGGCGCAAAGCCCCGCGCTGAACGCGTCGGGCGGGGTGGGGCGCTAACGCCCCCCCGCGGCCGGTCGCGCTAGAGCCCCGCGGCCAGCCGCGCCAGGTCGCGTCTCAAGGCCTCGACTTCCTCCCTTGTCTTTTTCACGAAGGAGTTCTCCGTCGGGCGTCCCAGAACGGCCGTCATCTCCGCCTCCGACCGGTAGGTAGCTTTCCTGAAAGGATTGCTCCAATCTTTTGCCCTGGAATCGAAAACCCCCTCGGCCACGGATGCCGAGAGCGCATCCAAGTCCTTGAAGGCAGCCAGAAGCCCTTCCAATGAAGGACCTGTTCCGACCTCGCCCTCTTTCTCCCGTGAAGCCTGGGGGTAGAGGTTTCCTAGCAGCGACCAGGCATAGCGCAGCTTGTCTCTGGGGTAGATTTCCGACAATGTCTGATATTCGGCATGGAATTCGCGCCAGGTGGGGTATTCCCCCGCGCCTGCCTTCGCGAGAATTTTTTCGAGGCGAAGCTTGGATGCCAGGAGTCCGCCCAAGTTTTCCCATTCGACGCCAACCCGACAGTTTTCGTCAGGCTTGAGCGCTATTTCGACGTCGTTCCAGCTTGAGGTCTGGGGATTTTCCGTCATGAAATGGACAATTTCCCGTCCCGCGAACCAGAGGAGCATCTCCCTGTACGCATGCCAGGCCTGCGCCGGTTTCCTTATGATGCATTCCCTCGCCGAATGCTCGACACGATCCGCCACGACATCGAAGGGAAGCGCTCCATCGCTTTCGCTCAGGATCGCCCGCCCGAGCTTTCTCGGCGATTCCGGCGAGGCGGTTTCCGGATCGTCTTTGCGGTACTTGACGAAAGCCCTGCCCGTCATCTCTTCGAGAAGGGCGATGGCCGACAGGATTTCCTCGGCCGTATCCGGAGCGAAGGGCGAATATTCCAGGCGAAGACGCTTGTCGCTCCTGGCGTCGCGCGAGTGGAATTTCCCCTCGTTGCGCATCAGCGCATACTTGTTGCTGATCCACCAGAAAGCGGGCAGGAGAACGAGGCGGTCTCGCTTGTAGTCGTTGTCGACGAGGCAGAAGGGAAAGGGAATGTCGAGCTCGAAACGATAGTCGCCCTTGGCCAGGAGACAAAACGACGCGAATCGCGACGAGTGTTTCACCGAGGTGCATAGCCCCGGCCAGAAACCGCGTCCCGCCTCGATCTCCCCGTCCGGAGCCCTGGAGTTGTGGTTGGAACCTATCGTGGCTCCCGCCGCCATGTTGGATTGGCCCTTGACGAGACTGGCGATGAGGAAGCTCGTGTTGTGATGCTGTTCGTGGGCCGGAAAAATGAGATTATTGAGGATTTCGCAGCAGGAAACGGTGGAATTTTCGCCCAGGACAGAATGGATGAGCCTCGCCCCATATTTCAGCGATGACGCGTCGCAGAGCACGAAACGCACGGCCTTGCAGCCGTAGAAAACCTTGCAGCCATAGCCGATGATGCCGTTGACGAGTTCCACGCCTTCGCCTATCTGCGTTCTCGCGTCTTCCTTCGACTTGATGGTCAGGTTCTTGAGCTTGTTGGCGCCCTTGACGTACGCGCTTTCCCCTATCGCCACGTCCTTGATCACGCCGTTCGATTTCAGCACCGAACAATTCCCGATGGTGCCATAACGCCCTCTGCGGGCATCGAACATGACATCGGTCATCCTTCCGAATTCCTTCATGAGCTCGCCCCGGTCGCGATTACGGGCCCAGAGGTAGGCATCGGCGCACGTCATGTCGACGAAGGGGTACACCCATCGCCCGCCGCCCTCGTTCATGACATCGATCGTGATGCGGACTTCCTCGCCTTCGCCTTCCACCACATTGCCGTTGCCGAATTTCGAATGATTCGATACGTGGACCTCGGCGTTGTCGATCAGGATGCAGTTGTCCCCGATGATATAATGAGCGATATAGGCGCAATTGCTTATCACGCAGTTATTTCCTATATCACAGGCGATTATCTGGGAATTGGAGATTCCGGCGAAGAGATGAAGATCGTGATGTTCCAGGGTGATTTCCTCGAGACAGCCTATTCTCACCAGGCCCGCGAACGAGGTGTTATAGATAAGCTCGGGAGTGAAGGGATCGGCGACGAAGATCTGCGACCAATCGCTGCAGGTATTGTTCTGCCTGATAAGCGTCTCGAGTTCGAAAGGCTTCAGCTTCCTGTAATCGGCGGGGTTCTTGCCGGCCGCGAGGAACTGCTCGTTCCTTATCCTGTATTCGTCTTCCTCGGGGCCGAGATATTGAGCCGGGATGAAACCCGTACCGACATTGAGGTCAAAGCTGACTTTGATATCGTTATTCATGGAAAAAATTATCAGGCATTTTCCGGAAGCGCGCAAGGCTCGATGCGGGGAGACTGCGCGATACTCCTATGCTTAGGGTCGACATTTTTCTCGTAAAGAAAAGACGGTTTTTAACCCCTTGACCAAAAGGGGCGCTTTTCGACATCGTACAGCTATGGATCATGCTGAAACTTCAATGTTGGATACCTATCTCACGGATTCTGAGAAAAGGACACTGGAGTTGTTTCATGCCCTCGTCACCGAAAAGAGCTCTATGCGTGAATCCTATGCGATCCGGCTGGCTGACGTCCTCGGCAATCCCGGGGAATTCTCCTTCTATATCCACTGTACGGAAGACCAGCAGCTGATTCGGACCTTCCACCTCCTCCGTGTTTTCCGCGAAAACGTGGAACTCCTCGTCCACAAGACTTGGGTCAACGAAGCCGACGAAAAACCCAAGCAGATTCTCTTTGAAGATCTCAAGGTCTTTATAGAGGACTACAGGACGGAGAGAATGGGGTCGGCCTTCAGACGGTTCGTGAGCATCGCCCGCGCCATTCCTTCCCTGCTCTTCGGATCTGCGGGAAGAGCTCCCGATTTCCTCGAATACGCGTTCCGCATAGATCCCAAGTTCGGCCTTTTCTTCTGGTATGTCGGCGAGCTGGAAAAACAGATGCGCTCCAATGTTGAAATCGTCGATAAGGACGATCTCTACAGGATCGAGACGCTCCTGGGCGCTTACATCCTTTCCTGTTTCTGAGTCTCCTGCCGCCGTCCTTCTTCATCGCGCGATGGAGATGATTGCCTCCCCCCATTCGCTGTCTCCCCGCATTAATTGATTTTAACGTTATTCGCTTGACATAATGTCCGGCCGGTGGCGTAAATGATGTCTGCATAGAGTAACGATCTTCGGGGATTCCATGAAAAAACGCAATTTTTATAAAAAGACCTTGAACGTATTCCTTTTACTGGCGCTACTATTTTTATTGCCCGCGAAACTTTGCGCGCAGTTGAGGCTGTTCGGCGGAGGACTGGCCTTCAACCTCATCGACGCCGATTCGCTCTATCCCGAGTATCTCGCCGATCCCTACGCCCTCACGTCAGGCTTCAAGTATTTCCAGGTAACCGATTACTCCGGCGTTCCCCAAACCATCCTCGCTTCCAACGGAACCGAATATGTGGAGATCCCCTTCGCTCACTACAGCGAGAGTGAATTCTCGAGCCGCAACAGCTTCTACCAGATTAAGGGCTTCATCAATCTCAGCTTCGCGAGACTGGAGCTCTGGGACTTTCTCAAGGCCGAAGTGACGACGAACGGCGGGATCAACACCGTCTTCCAGGCTTTTGGGGGAACGGACACTCTTGGGTTCGACGGAATATGGCGGCTCGCCGGAACCCTGCGCCTCTTCGACGCGATTTCGCTCCGCTACGGCTGGCACCATTTCTCCGGCCATTGGGGGGACGAGACGATCGCTGACCTGCCCCAGCCAGGAGACGCCGATTACATTCCCTATACGCATTTGGAAGAATATACGCGAGCCAGCTCCCACGTATTCGGGGTGTCGGCCAACCCCGAGCCCTGGGCGCGTCTCTACTTCGAGGCCGAACTGCCGATGCTCGAATCCTGGATTCGCCCGGGCATCCATATTCCCGCCGGATTCCTCTCACCGACCGGTGACGACCTGGCCTATCACATCCTCAATCAGGAAGGGCTTGTCGAGGAAGTGGGAAGTCTGCCCGCTTCATACAAGGCATGGAGGCTGCAGGCGGGAGCGGAACTGCGATGTCTTCTTGGCGATTGGGGCTCGCTTTTCCTCGCCGGCGATTTCCAGCTCCACCAGGATGGCCAGACCCTTCACCAGGTCGGGGGCTATGACCCCGAAAATCCCTGGGAATTCGAATATACCGTCGGGGGAGGGCTGGAGTATGAAAAAGGCTTCATGGGCCGGAAAATCCGGGTGGAAGCCTTTTATCATGCGGGGCGTTTTCCCCTCACCAACTATTTCTTCCTGAGGAGCGACTATATCTCGGTAGGTCTGGCGATCAACAACTGATTTTTGCGGCGCCTGGCGATTACCTGTTGGACTTAGGCTGGAAGTGGCTGAATTCCATCGAGAAGGAAGCCCTGCCCTGACTCACCGAACGCAGGGAAGTCGTGAAGCCGAACATGGTGGAGAGCGGGGCTTCCACATGCACGACTTCTATCAGCGCCTTCGAATCCGAACCGTGGATCAGGCCGCCTCGCTGGGATACGAGGCTCATCACCTCTCCCACGAAATCCTTCGGCGTGGAAATATCCACTTTCATGATGGGCTCGAGGAGGACGGGGCTCGCGGTACGGCATGCCGAATCGTAGGCCATGTTGGCGCAGGCCTCGAAAGCGAACACGCTGGACGTGAGTTCGTCGTAGTGGATGTCCACGAGGTTTATGCCGATGTCGACGGCCGGGTAACCGAACTGGATGCCCGAAGCGAAGGCCGACGTGATGCCGCGTTCGATAGCGTCGAATATTTCCTCGGGCACCTGCGGCGCGCGTACTGCTTTTTTGTAGACATTGCCGGTGCCGCGGGGGAGGGGAATCGCCTCGATCGTGAGCTTGGCGGTATTTTCCTTCCCGGCGAGAACTCGGTTGAATTCCTCGGTATGCCGCACTTCCTTCGTGATGGATTCGCGGTAGGTCACCTGTGGATTTCCCACCCGCGCCTGAACCTTGAAATCGCGAAGCATGCGCGTCACGAGAACATCGATGTGAAGTTCGCCCATGCCCGAGATGACGAGCTGCCCTGTCTCTTCGTTGTCCCTCGTGGTAAAGGTGGGGTCTTCGCGCGACAGGATGTCGAGGGTTTCCTTCAGTTTCTCCCTGTCCGAGAGGGTCTTGGGCTCGATGGACACCGATATGACCGGTTCGGGGAAATGCATGCGCTCCAGCAGCACAGGCCAGCCCTCGGTGCCTATCGTATCCCCGGTCTGGGCCGTCTTGAGCCCCACGATGACCGCGATGTCGCCCGCGCCGGCTGTCTCCAAAGGTTCGCTCTTGTTGGCGTGCATCCTGAGGAGGCGGGTGATGCGTTCCCGCTTTTTCTTTGAGACATTGTAGACGACGCTGGCGTTATGGATGCTTCCGGAATACATGCGCACATAGCAGAGCGGGCCCGCTTCCCTGTCCCATTGCACCTTGAACACGAGGCCGAGGGGATAGCCCGACAGCTTGCAGGGCACCTCTATCTCTTCTTCTTTCTTCACGTGGATGGCCTTGACGGGCTCCACTTCATCGGGCGCGGGAAGAAAATCGACAACGGCGTCGAGAAGAGGCTGTACGCCGATATCCCGCCGCGAAGCTCCGCAGAGCACGGGCACGAGGATTCTGGCGATGCATGCCTTTCGCAATTCGGACCTTATGAGTTCGGCGGGGATGTCCTCGCCGTTGAGGTACAGTTCGGTGATCGCGTCGGAATGCGAGGAGAGAGCGTCGAGGAGAGCGTCCCTGCGCGCCAAGGCGTCGGCCTTCCTTCCGTCGGCGATTGGGGTCGCCGTCATTTCGTTGCCGTCGCCGCTCCAGCGGATTTCCCGCATGGCGATGAGGTCGATGACGCCTTCGAAACTGCCCGAAGCGCCGATAGGGACGTTGACGGCGACGGGCGAGGCGCCTAGCTTCGCTTTCATATCCGCGACGACGGCGTCGAAGTCGGCGCCGAGTCTGTCCATTTTGTTGACGTAGGCGATGCGGGGGACTTTATACTTGTCGGCTTGATGCCATACGGTTTCAGACTGGGGTTCGACGCCGCCTACCGCGCAGAAGACAGCCACTGCTCCGTCCAGCACGCGGAGTGAGCGTTCCACTTCGGCCGTGAAATCCACGTGTCCCGGCGTATCGATGATATTGATCTGATGCTCCCGCCAGAAGGTGGTCGTGGCGGCGCTCTGTATCGTTATGCCGCGTTCCTGTTCCTGATCCATCCAGTCCATCGTGGCTTCGCCGTCGTCCACCTCGCCAATCTTGTAGGTTTTTCCGGAATAGTAGAGTATGCGTTCCGTCGTCGTGGTTTTGCCGGCATCAATATGAGCCATGATCCCTATATTTCGTATTGTTCGAAGTTCCATCGAATGCTCCGAGGCGCAGGATAGTATCAAATGACAATATATACAAAAACGGCAACGGTTTTCAACCCGAGAAGGGGGCTGGCGCGCTATGCAGCTGATATATTCCGCAGCCATCTTGAAATAGAAGGTCTTTACATCCTATAACATTATTGTGAAAAGAGTAGAATTACTTGCGCCAGCCGGTTCGCCGGAAGCGCTTAATGCGGCCCTCGGCGAGGGCGCGGACGCGGTGTACCTTGGCCTTCGCTCATTCAATGCCAGAATGCGCTCGGCAAACTTCGCCTTCAATCAGTTCGAGGCGAGCGTGCAGACCATCCATGAGCATGGCAAAAAGGTATATGTAACAGTCAATACGGTCTTCGAGGAGAGGGAAACTGACCGAGTGTATCAGTTGCTTCAATTCCTCAACAGACTCAAACCCGACGGCATAATCGTCCAGGACCTGGGCGTGCTCAAGATGGCGAGGGACAACTTCCCTTCGCTGGACCTCCATGCCTCCACGCAGATGAACGTGGCCTCCTCGCGCGGCTGTCACTTCCTCTCGCGTCAGGGCTTCAAGCGCGCTGTCCTCGCCAGGGAACTCACGCTCGAGGAAATCCGGACGGTCAGGCAGAGCACCCCTCTCGAGCTGGAAGTCTTCGTGCATGGCGCGCTCTGCGTTTCGGCGTCGGGCGTCTGCCTCTTTTCATCCTATCTGGGGGGAAAGAGCGCCAACAGGGGAGCCTGCACCCAGGCCTGCAGGCGGCTCTACGAGTCCGAGACGAAGAAGGCCTTTTTCTTCTCGCCCGACGATCTCCAGCTCATAGATTACGTGCCTGACCTTATCGATATGGGCATAGACTCCTTCAAGATCGAAGGCAGGATGAAATCCGCCGAATATGTCGGCACCGTAGTCGCGGCCTACCGACACCTCATCGACAACTGCCAGTCCGACCGCGAAAGGGCCCTCGCCAAGGCCAAAGCCCTGCTTCAGGCGGATTTCGCGCGCAGGAAGACTACGTTCTTCGTCGGCAGCGACAATCCCGACTTCATCCATCCCGACCAGGCCGGCGGAACCGGCATCCATCTCGGCAAGGTAAAGGATATAAGGGCTATCGACGAGGAACATTGGGCTGTGATGAGCAGCTTCGACGGGCTCGCTGAAGGCGACTCCGTCCGAATCCACCGAGCCGACGATTCTGGCAGGATCACGGCCAAAATCAGGGGCGTGAGGAGCCAGGTAAACGGCATGCTTCTCAAGATCGACGGCGATTGGCGCCAGAATGACGATATCTACCTCATTCAGACCGCTTCGATGGCCAGAAGGTACAAGAACGTCCTGCCCCATAGCCTGGACCGATACAGAGCCTTCCCCTCGAGGGATGAGGCTCCCCGGCCTCAGTTCGCCATGCCTCCGAAGAAAGACGCTTCCTCGCTTCCTGCCGGATATTACGCGCTGGTGGGCAAGGTAGCCGACCTGCACGCTGTGCTGGCCGCCGCGCCGCAGAAGGCCATGATCGTCTTCGACAAACTCAACGCCGAATCCATGCGCAAGAACGAATCCACCATTCCCTACAAGAGGGACAGGCTGGTCCTCTGGCTCGACCCTTATTACCCCGAGAGCGATGTGGCCTGGCTGGAGCCAGAACTCGACTATTGGATTTCCAAGGGCGTTCGCTATATCGTGGCCAATAACCTCGGCCACTTGGGCTATCTCCGCGGGAAAGACCTGGATGTCATCGCTGGACCCTGGCTCTATGCCTTCAATCTTTGGGCAGCGGGATTCCTCTTCGACCAGGGCGTCCGCTACCTGATTCCGCCGATGGAAATCTCCAAACAGAATTTCATGCGAATCGCCGAGAGCATTCCGCCTTCGGCGATGATGCCCATCACCTTCTCCTATCCTCAGCTTTTCAGGATTAGAGGGGATCTCAGCGTGAAATACGACTCTTCCCACTTCATCGACAGGGACGGCGCTTCATATACGATGAACGGCCGCAGGGATTACACGGTCGTAGTGCCTGACAGGCCCTTCTCCATCATCGACAGGACAGCCTTCCTCCGAAAAGAGCATATCGACAAATTCATTCTCGATCTTTCGAACGCGAATCCCGCGCGCGGCATGTTCAGGGATATCGCGAAGGCAGCCGCCGAGGGCAAAGTTCTTCCCGACGCATCCCGCTTTAACTGGAAGGATGGGTTCTACAACGAGGATGAGACGCCGCAAGGCAAATCGCCGCAGGAGAAAGCCTGATCGAGAATATCGGCATAAATTTCCGCTTGACGCCGATGCTACAGCGCTATATTCTTACTCAAATAATGAAACGCTGTTTTATTATTTGGTTTTGACTGAAAGGACGTACAAAGACCATGAGTGAATCGGCTGGTAAAGCGCTGGACATTCTCTTCTACCTTGCCAAGGTCGGCGGGGAAGTGAGTCTCGCACGCATGTCGAAGGAAACGGGGATGAACAAGGCCACGGCCCTGCGCTACCTCTCCGTCCTGGAATCTCGCGGCGTCGTTGAAAGACGGCCTGGCGGCTGGTCGCTCGGTCTATCTCTCTTTGAATTAGGCAGCAAGGTTCCCGTAAGGGCTCTCGTCGTTGAAAAAGTCCGTCCCATCATCGAACGCCTGGCCAGGGAATCGGGCGAATCGGTCAATCTCGCCTGCCTTGCAGGCGACAGCGCCATCTATCTGGACAGAGCGGAAGCGAATCGCAGCCTCCGCATGCGTTCGGCTCCCGGGGATAGGCTGCCGCTCTATTGTACCGGCGTGGGCAAGGCGATATTGTCCCAGCTTTCCGAGGATCGTATCCGCGCCCTGCTGGGATCCATGCCGCTTCCCAAGATCAACGATACGACCCTCACCGAACCCGAGGACGTAATACGGGAAGCGCAGAGAGCCCATGAGCAAGGCTATGGCGTGGACCGAGAGGAATATGAGATCGGACTTACCTGCTACGCGATGCCCCTTCGCCTGCCCGGCTCGGATTTCGCCGGAGCAGTAAGCATTTCCGGCCCATCGGCCCGCATGAGAAGCCCCGAATCCAGGGAGCACTTCCTGGAGCTGCTGAAAGCCGCGACCCAGGAAGCGCTTCAGGCGATAAGCCCCTACAATCTTGTTCAGAATACGACAACCCTTGTGGAATCCTCCACCTCTTCGGCTTCCTGAGCCTGGGGAGGCATTGGCCCATCGTTTTTGTTCTCCGGCTTTATGGTTTTGAACTCCACGTGCTCGGCGACGATTTTGACCTTCGCCCGCTGTTTTCCCTCGGGATCCACCCAGCGATCCTGCTTCAGCCTGCCCACTACCCGCACGCCCCTGCCTTTCTTCAGATTTTGGGCGCAGGCCGTGCCGAGGCGGGACCAGGCTTCGATGTCGAAGTACGACACTTCCTTTTCGAATCCCTCCTCGCCGTTTTTATAGAAGCGATTGGTGGCGAGCGTGAAATCGCAGACCTGGCTGCCTGAAGGAAGCGTTTTCGTGTTCGGATCCTTGACGAGATTGCCTTCAACCAAAATGCTATTGAGTGAATTCATGAACCCTCCTTATTATCCTTGGAGCAAGACCGCACCGCGGCTGCGGTTGAACCCCCTTGCATAAATGAGACGTCCAAGGCCGCCGTTTTCGATTCAAGAATTCGAGTATTTGCAGTAATTCCCAATTCTGCTATAGTCAGGCAATGACAGACTATTCCGGATATCTTTCACCCTTTTCCTGGCGTTACGGGACGGCCGAAATGCGTCGCCTCTGGAGCGAAGTGCACAAACGCGAACTCTGGCGCGGCATTTGGGTAAATCTCGCGAAGGTGGAATCGGACTACGGGCTGACGACAGCCGAGCAAGTGGCCGAACTGAAGACCCACGCGCGCGATATCGATATCGCGCGTTCCCTCGCGATAGAGGCTGAAATACGGCACGACCTCATGGCCGAAATCAAAGCCTTCGCCGAACAATGCCCCAAAGCCGGCGGAGTCATCCATCTCGGGGCGACGTCGATGGATATCGAGGATAACGCGGATGCCCTGCGCATACGCGAATCCCTTGTCCTCGTGCGCGCCAGGCTGGCCGAGCTTCTGTCGATAATGGCCGACACGATAAAGCGACACGCCAGATTGCCTGTCATGGCTTTTACGCATCTCCAGCCGGCCGAGCCGACGACCTTCGGCTATCGCTGCGCCGTCTGGGCTCAGGACCTGCTCAGCGCCTATACCGACCTCACTGACCTTCAGGCTTCCATCAGAGGCAAAGGCTTCAAGGGCGCCGTGGGCACTTCGGCTTCGTATGGCGAACTTGTGGGCAAGAAAAACCTCCCCGCCTTCGAAGCTTCGCTCGAGAAAGAGCTGGGCATAGCTTTCTACCCAGTGACGACCCAGACATGCAGCAGGCTCCAGGAATACAAGACGCTCTCCGTGCTCGCTGAGCTGGGAGCCGCCCTCCACAAGATGGCCTTCGACCTCAGGGTTCTGCAGTCTCCCCCCATCGGTGAAGTGTCCGAGCCTTTCGCTAAAAGCCAGGTGGGCTCGTCGGCCATGCCCTTCAAGCGCAATCCCATCGATGCCGAAAAGATCGATTCCCTGTCGAGGCTTCTCTCCAGCTACCCCCAGGTAGCCTGGAGCAACGCTTCCCTTTCCCTGCTCGAAAGGACCTTGGACGATTCCGCGAACAGGCGGACGATCCTTCCCGAAGCCTTCCTCGTCAGCGACGAACTGCTGAAGACGGCCAAGAAGATCATGGGCGGCTTCGTGCTCGACGGTGGCGCGATTCGGCGAACCTACGAACGCTACGCTCCCTTTGCCTGCACCGAACGGGTGCTCATGGCGATGGCGAAAACAGGGGCAGACCGACAGGAGACGCATGAGCGGCTGCGCCGCCACGCCCTCGCCGCGTGGGCCGAAATCAAGGAAGGGAAAGAAAATACCTTGACGGCGGCGATTTCCGCCGATGAATTTTTTAAGAGCCAGCTGAACGAAGAAGAGCTTTCCTCACTGATGAATATAGATGAATATCTCGGCGATTCGATGGAAAGAGCCGAAAAATTCGCCGACACGATCAAAGAGAAGATAGCGGTACTTGACTAAATTTTACCCCCGATGGTATCAATTTCTATGGGTAATCAATTTCCAGTTTATCGCTTTACGATACGAGAATTGCATCCGGGGGCTCGATCCTCGGCTGTGATAGTGCGCGGTGCGCAACGGTTGGGCCTACAAAAGGTCAGCGCCGTACTGCGCTCGGAAATTTACTTTGTGCGCGGGAAAATAGCGCCCGAGGAGCTCGATCTCCTCGGGCGTTTTCTTTTTTCAGACCCCGTCACCCAGGAATTCCATGTGGAAACCTGCCCGGTTTCCGCAGGCGACGCAAAAAACGCGATCGAGGTCGCCTACCATCCAGGCGTGACCGATCCCGTAGCCGACGAGATCCTGCGCTCGGCGCGCGAATTGGGCGTTTCGGGCATCGATGCCGCTTCCACGGGGCAGCGTTTCGAGATCGCCTGTACCGACAGCGGCGCGCTGAATGAGGCGGAGCTGGGGCTTCTGGCATCGAAGCTCCTCGCCAATCCCGTGGTGCAGCGCTACGCCATAGGCTTTGTGGAACCATCCTTCCCCGGTTTGGACGAAACGAGAATCGCCGTCGAAAAGATCCCCGTGCATATGCTTGACGACGATGGGCTCGCGGTCCTCAATGAGGAACGTCGGGCCGCTCTCGATTTCGGGGAACTCGCGGCCATCCGCGATTACTTCGCCGCCGAGGGAAGAGCCTGTACCGATGTCGAATTCGAGATGCTCGCCCAGACCTGGAGCGAACACTGCTTCCATAAAACCTTCAAGGCTATCATCGACGTCGAGAACGGCGAAAAAGCCGGCCTTCCCGAACGGGTGGACAATATACTTCGTTCCTATATAAAGGCCGCCACCGATGAGATCGCCGCTCCCTGGATCGTTTCCGCGTTCAAGGACAACGCTGGCATCATGGAATTCGACGACGAGCACGATATCTCCTTCAAGGTCGAAACTCATAACCACCCCTCAGCCATAGAACCCTTCGGCGGCGCGAACACGGGAGTCGGCGGCGTCATCCGTGACGTCGTGGCCGTGTCGGCCAGGCCCATCGCGGTCACCGACGTGCTCTGTTTCGGAATGCCCGACCTGGGCAAGGGGAAGGGCAGGGGCGAACCTGTCGCCTGCGGCCCGGCCGCGGGCGGCCTTTCGGTCGACCATATCCGGACCGGGGTCGTGGCCGGCGTCCAGGACTACGGCAATAAAATGGGCATTCCGACGGTGAACGGCGGAATCCATTATCACGCGAAATACGCCGCCAATCCCCTCGTCTACTGTGGCTGCGCCGGCATAGCGCCCAAAGGCGCCTTCTTCTCCAAACCCCGCGTGGGCGACAGGATAGTATCACTCGGCGGCAGGACGGGACGCGACGGCATCCGCGGCGCCACCTTCTCATCGATGACGATGGACGGCGCTACGCTCGACACGGCGGGATCCTCGGTACAAATAGGCGCGCCGATCGTCGAGAAGAAAGTCACCGAAATCATACTGGCCGCGCGCGACGCCGGACTCTATACGGGCATCACCGATTGCGGCGCGGGCGGTCTCTCCTCGGCCGTCGGCGAGATGGCTTCGGAACTGGGCGGCGACATAGAACTTTCGGAAGTCCGGCTCAAGTATTCCGGTCTCGCTCCCTGGGAAATCTGGCTCTCCGAAGCGCAGGAGAGGATGGTGATCGCCGTTCCTCCGGAAAACATGAAGGCGCTCGCCGCCCTATGCGACAACAACGATGTGGAATACTGCGACCTGGGACATTTTACCGGCGACGGGCGGCTTGTCGTGCATTACCGAGGCGAGCCGATCCTCGACCTGGACTGCGAATTTCTGCACGGCGGCATGCCGCGAAGGCATCTGACCGCGTCGGCGCCAAAAGTACCAGCGTCAAAAGCGCTCGCGTTAAAAGTACCGGCGCCAACGGGAATTTCCTCCTCCAGTCATCCGCTCGAAACGCTTTACGCGGAAGTGATGTCCCACCATGCCATAGCCTCCAAGGAATGGGCGATCAGGCGGTACGACCATGAGGTGCAGGGCGGGACGAAGATCGGTCCCTTCGCTGGAGCGACGCAATCGGGCCCCGCCGACGCCGCCGTCATTAAGCCCCTTGAGACGAAAGGAAGAAAAGGCATCGCTATTTCCAACGGCTTCAATCCGCGCTACGGGGAAGCTGATTCGTATAACGCGGCCGCGTCCGCCATCGACGAGGCGGTGAGAAACGCCGTGGCGTCGGGCGCCGATCCCGACAGGATCGCCATCGTGGATAATTTCTGCTGGGGCGATCCGCTGAAGCCGGAGAACGTCTGGACCCTCCTTCGAGCCGCCAAGGCCTGCCGCGATGTCTCGGTCGCTCACAGGGCGCCCTTCTTCTGCGGCAAGGATTCCTTCAACAATGAATTCGAAGGACCCGATGGATCGCGCATCGCCATCCCTCCCTCCCTCCTCATTTCCGCGATGGGAATCGTGCCGGATATCGCGCGCTCGCCCACCACGGACCTGAAATCCGAATCCGGAATTCTCTACCTGGTCGGCGAATTTTCGCCTGTATTCCCTGCCTCCGTGCTCCAGGACATCCTGTCCGGGCAGGAAGGGCAAGACGAGGCCCTATCGGGCGAGATGAACTACGGCGGCCCAGGCCCCGCTTTTTCCGGCATATCACCCAACGTTTACAGGAAACTTCATTCGGCGATCCTGAAATCCCAGGTGCTTTCCTGCCACGATCTCTCCGAAGGCGGATTGGGCGCGGCGCTCGCCGAAATGTGCATAGGCGGCGAACTGGGTGCCGATATCGACCTTAAGGCCGCGGAGAAAGCGGCCTTCGCCCTGGCGGCAAGCGGCGAACCGAGGAACTGGCCGCATCCCGCCACGGGAAAGGACGAGCTCCTTCTCTTCGGGGAAACGAACGGCTGCTTCCTCGCGGAAATAGCGCCGGAGAATACGACGGCTTTCGAGGCGTCGATGGCCGGTCTTCCCTGCCGTCCAATCGGCCGCGTTTCCCGCGAATCCCGGATCTCGATAGCCCTCCTCGGCGGGAACGCGCTATCGGTGGGAATCTCCCGGCTCGAAAAAGCCTTCGCGAGCGAGACATCGGCCGCTCTGGGAGATCAGCGGTGCGACGATGCCGAAACCGAAATCGGAGGCGGAAAATGAAACCCAAGGCAATAGTCCTGCATGCCGCCGGGATCAACAGGGATACGGACGCGGCCTACGCGCTGGAGATGGCCGGCGCCGAAGTCAGGATCGTCCATGTCAACGAACTCAAGGCCGACAGAAGCATTCTCTCCGAAAGCCGGATTCTCGTGATCCCGGGCGGATTTTCCTATGCCGACGCTCTTGGCGCGGGCCGGCTCTTCGCCTTGGACATAGCCTCCTTTTTCAGGGACGAAGTGAGCGAATTCGTCGGAAAAGGCAAAGCGGTGATAGGCATCTGCAACGGCTTCCAGACCCTCGTCAAGGCCGGAATACTGCCCGGCTTGGAAGTTATTCCTTCGGACAGGGAAGAGCGTTATGCGACGCTGACCGACAACCTCAATCGCCGCTTTGAATGCAGATGGGTTACGATGAAAGCCGAGGAGAGCCCCTGCATCTGGACCAAGGGTCTGACGGCGCCGGTCGTATGTCCCATCGCCCACGGAGAGGGAAGGTTCCTCGTGAAAGACGAGGTTCATCTCGAGGCTCTGCTGGCGAAAAAACTCGTCGCGTTCTCCTACGCGCTCCCGGACGGCTCGCCCGCCGCCGGCAGATACCCGGACAACCCCAACGGCTCCGTGGCCGACATCGCCGGCATCTGCAATCCCGAAGGAAACGTCCTGGGTCTCATGCCGCACCCCGAGGACAATATTTTTTCCGGTCCCGGGGCAAGGGCTTACCGCGGAGGAAAGGCCGGCGGCGGCCTCGATCTCTTCATCAATGGCGTGCGTTATGCGAAACAGTTATGAGGAGCGATATATGATGGAACGCGACAGAATCCAGGCTATGCTCCCCAAGGCTTTCATGGGCCTGGGCGAAGGAAAGAGAGAGAAACATTCGGGAAAAGTGAGGGACTGGTACGCGCTGGACGATTCCAGCCGCCTCATGGTGACGACGGACAGGCTTTCGGCCTTCGACAGGATCGTCGCGGCCGTGCCCTGGAAGGGCCAGGTCCTCAACGAGCTTTCGGCCTGGTGGAACGAGAAGACGGCAGATATAGCGCCTAACCACCTTCTCGCCGTTCCCGATCCCAACGTTTCCATAGTCCGCGAAGCTTCCCCTCTCTCGGTCGAAGTGATCGTGCGCGGCTATATAACCGGCGTCACCTCCACGGCCCTCTGGCGCCGCTATTCCGAGGGCGAGAGGAATATCTACGGATACGGTTTTCCCGAAGGCCTGCGAAAGAACCAGCGTCTCCCTTCGCCGATAATTACGCCCACGACAAAAGCTGAGGCGGGGCAGCACGATGAGCGACTTACCATCAAAGAAGTGGTTGAAAAAGGCTTCGTCAAAGCTAAAACATGGGATCGCGTAATGGATATCGCCCTCGCTCTCTTCGCCAGGGGAACGGAGGTCGCCGAAAAAGCGGGGCTCATCCTCGTCGACACGAAATACGAATTCGGTCTCGACGCCGACGGGAAAGTGATGCTCATCGATGAAATCCATACGCCTGACTCCTCACGTTATTGGCGCCTCGGCAGTTACGCGGCGCGTTTGGCCGAAGGCCGCGAGCCTGAAATTTTCGACAAGGAATTCGTGCGTATGCACTACGCGGAAACTGGGTATAGGGGCGACGGGGAAATTCCCAACCTGCCCGACGGCGTATGGGCCGACACCGGCATTCTGTACCAGACAGCCTACGAACTCCTTACCGGCCGGAGCTTCGCCCCCGGCTCGTATCCCGTGGAACCCAGGCTTCTGGCGAATCTCGAAAAAGCGGGGATAACTCTATGAAGAAAAATCTCGCCGTCATCCTGATGGGCGCCAAGTCCGACTACGGCCATGCGGAGCGCATAATAGAATGGCTGGATTATTTCGGCATCGAGCACGTGACGAGAATAGCCTCGGCCCACAAGACGCCCGAAAAATTATTGAATATTCTCAAGGTGCAAGAAAAGCAGGGCGACAATGTCGCCTATATCACGATCGCCGGATTGTCCAACGCGCTTTCGGGGATGGTCGATTTCGCGACCGCGTTTCCCGTAATAGCCTGTCCTCCTCCCTGCGACGCGTTCGGCGGAGCCGACGTTTTCTCTTCCCTGCGCATGCCTCCCGGCGTCGCGGCGGCCACGGTTCTGGAACCGCGCAACGCGGCATTTTTCGTGGCTAAGCTTTTCGCCGCCGACGATGATGCAATAAAGGCCAAGATATACGCGTATCATACCGAACAGCGCGAAAAGATCGATAGCGACGAACTCTCCTTGAGCGAAGATTCGGAAAGGAAGGACGCGGCACGATGATTGAAGAAAACTGGCTGTCTGAAGACGATCCGCATGAAGAATGCGGCGTCATGGCCATTTACGCGCCGGGAAAGGACGCGTCAAGGCTCGCCTATTACGGGCTTTTCGCGCTTCAGCACAGAGGCCAGGAATCGGCCGGCATCGCCGCCTTCGACGGGAATGTAATCAACTCGAAGAAGAATCTGGGCTTGGTTTCCCAGGTGTTTTCCGAAGCCGACATCGAAAGCCTCGCGGGCAGCCTGGCCATCGGCCATAACCGCTATTCGACGACGGGTTCCTCGAATGTGCGCAACGCGCAGCCCTTCATCATAGATTCCCGCCACGGACCCATAGCTCTCGCGCACAACGGCAATATCGTCAACGCTGGCGAGATCCGCAAAAGGCTCCTGAACAAGGGCATCGGACTCACCTCGGCGAGCGACACCGAATTGATGATCATGGATCTCGCGGGATCGGACAAGAAAGACTGGGTTTCGCGCATTCATTCCACCATGGCTTCCTGGGTGGGCGCTTTCTCATTCGTGGCCCTGACGCCGGACGGCGTTTTCGCCGCGAGAGATCCCTGGGGCTTAAGGCCGCTCGCCTATGGATTCACCGCGGAGAAAGCCTTCGTCGTCGCGTCCGAAACCTGCGCTCTCTCGACGCTGGGCTGCCATGAAATCCACGAAATAGAAGCTGGTCAGATCGTTTCGTGCAACGCGGCCGGAGCGGTAAAAATTTCGGACGCTCCGAAGAAGACGAAAAAGAAACGTCAGGCCTCCTGCGTCTTCGAATTCATCTATTTTTCCCGGCCGGACAGCGTATGGAACGGCCTTTCCGTCCATGAAGTGCGCAGGCGCTTCGGGGAGGAACTGGCCAGAACTTCGCCCGTCGAAGCCGATCTCGTCATTCCCGTGCCTGATTCTTCCATTTCAGCGGCGATAGGCTATTCGGGAGCTTCCGGCATCCCCTACGGCGAGGCCTTCGTAAAGAACCGTTATATAGGAAGGACTTTCATCGAACCCACAACCTTCCTTCGCAAGCGGGGCGTCTCCCTTAAGTTCAACGTTCTTCACGATTCCGTGAAAGGTAAAAGGATCATCGTCATAGACGATTCCATAGTGAGAGGCAACACGATACGACCTCTCGTCGCCCTCCTGAAAAATGCCGGGGCGAAGGAAGTCCATGTGCGGGTCGCGAGTCCCCCGGTGAAATATTCTTGCATGATGGGCGTCGACATGGGCCAGCGCCGCGAGCTGATCGCGAATATTCTCCCCATCGCCGAAATGGCCAAGTGGAGCGGCGCCGATTCGCTCTCCTACCTCTCGCTCGAATCGGTGGGCAAGGCCATCGGCGACATCGAGGATTATTGCACCGCATGTTTTTCCGGGATCTATCCCTTCGACGTGGGGATCTCCGAATCCAAAGAAAGGTTCGAATTCTAATGCCAGGAGTGAAGACCGCATGAAAGTACTTCTTGTCGGATCAGGCGCCAGGGAACATGCCCTCGCGTGGAAAATGAGCGCTTCGCCGCTCCTCGACGCCTTGTACTTCGCGCCGGGCAACGCGGGAACCGCATTGTACGGCGCGAATGTGGATATCGGTCAGGGCGATGTGGATCGGCTTGCCGAATTCGCCGCGGCCAACGCCATCGATCTCGTCGTGGTCGGCCCCGAACTGCCTCTCTCCCTCGGACTGGCGGATAAGCTCCAGTCGGCATCGGCTGGCGGGCCGCCTCTCTGTTTCGGTCCTTCATCGGCGGCGGCCAAGATAGAATCCTCGAAATCATTCTCCAAGGAATTCATGCGGAAATACGGCATTCCTACAGCCGATTTCAGGACGTTTTCCTCTTATGATGAAGCGCTCAACTTCGTTCGCGACGCGCCTTGGCCTTTCGTCATAAAGGCCTCGGGTCTCGCTTCCGGAAAGGGCGTTTTCCTTCCCGCGTCGCTGAAGGAAGCCGAAGAAGTCCTGGCCATGGTCATGAAGGAAAAGAAGTTGGGCGATGCCGGCGCCGAGGTCGTCATCGAAGAACGTCTGTCGGGCGAGGAAATCTCCATACTCGGATTCTGCGACGGTTCCAGCGTCAGCGTCATGCCGCCCGCGCAGGATCATAAAAGGCTCCTGGAAAGCGATGCCGGACCGAATACGGGAGGCATGGGCGCGATCGCTTCGGCAAAAGCGGTTCCTTTCGGCCGTGCCCGCGACTTTGCCGACCTGTTTCTGAAACCCGCCTGCAAAGGCCTGGCCGCCGAGGGAAGTCCCTTCGTGGGCGTTTTATACGCGGGGATCATTCTCACCGAGGATGGACCCAAGGTTCTCGAATACAATTGCCGCTTCGGCGACCCTGAAACGGAAGCGATACTCCCTCTGCTCGAATCGGATATCGTCGAAATTTTCGACGCATGCGCCAGGGGCCGCCTTGGCGATATGAAGATCGATTGGGCGGACAAGGCCGCGGCCTGCGTCATCATCGCTTCCGATAGTTATGCGACCGATGTCCACGACGACAGCCAACGGGAAGTGAAGGATTTCGGCGGCAGTCCCAATTCCGTTCTCTTCCATGCGGCGACCCATCGTATAGGCGACGGAAGGGTGATGGCCGCCGGCGGAAGACTTCTCTGCGCCTCGGCCTGGGCGGATTCGGTGGATGAAGCGCTCGAGGAAGCCTATGCCAGAGTAGCGCGCGTCGAGGTCCCGTTTTCGCGGTACAGAAAAGATATCGGCCGGGGCAAAACCTTCCTGATGCTCAACGAGCTCGGCGGATCGGCCGCGACTTTCGCATCGGCCGCGTCATACGCGTCGGCCGGCGTCGATATCGACGCCGGGGACAGAGCCGTCGAGCTCATGAGCGCCGCCGTAAAATCCACCTACGGGCCGGAAGTGCTCGCGGGCATCGGTTCCTTCGGCGGCATGTACGACGCGTCCACCCTCAAGACGATGGACGATCCCGTGCTTGTCTCCTCCACCGACGGCGTCGGCACGAAGGTGAAGCTGGCTGCTTTCAGGAAAAGCTATGAAAGCATAGGCCAGGATATAGTCAATCATTGCATCGACGACATTCTGGTGCAGGGGGCGAGGCCACTGTTTTTCCTGGACTACATCGCCACCTCGAAGCTCGATCCCTCGATGATCGCCGAAGCCGTCGGCGGGATGGCCAAGGCTTGCAGGGAATCGGGCTGCGCCCTCATCGGCGGCGAGACCGCCGAGATGCCCGACGTCTATATGCCGAATGAATTCGACGTAGCCGGCGCCATCGTCGGACTCGCCGAAAAAAAACGGATGCTCCCGCTCAAGACGATGCGCGCCGGGGATCTTCTCCTCGGCTTTCCCTCGAGCGGACCGCATACGAATGGCTTTTCCCTGGTGAGGAAGATTTTTTCCGAAAAAGAATTCGGCGCTTACACCGAAATCCTTGGTCGGCCTCTGTCGGAAGCTCTTCTCGCGCCGCATCGCTCCTACCTGCCTGTCCTCTGGCCCGTTCTTGAAAAGGGGCCGGGGCTCATCAAGGCGCTTGCCCATATCACCGGCGCCGGATTCGAAGGCAACGTGCCCCGAATACTGCCGCCTGATCTCGATGCCCATATAAGGATGGATTCCTGGCCCATGCCGCCGCTGTTCCGCCTGATCATGGAAAAGGGCGGTATCGGCGAGCTGGAAATGTACAGAGTATTCAATATGGGCATCGGGATGGTGGCCGTCGCGGCCCCGGCCGACGTGGATGCCATCGCCCGCCTCTCGGGCAATCCTTTCTTCGTCATCGGCGAACTGAAGCCTGGCTCCGGATTGGCGGTCATGGAAAAATGCGCCGATAAAGCGCGGGGCCGAGCGTGAGCCAGCCGCGCGAAACGCGCTTCGTCGTGATGGTGTCGGGCAACGGCTCCAATCTGCAAGCGTTGATCGACGCCATCGAAAAAGGCGAACTGAAGGCCTCCATCGTCCTCGTGGTCTCCTCGGATCCAGAAGCCTACGCGCTGCGGCGCGCGGAAAGGGCCGGAATCCCGTCCATCGTCCTGCAGTACAGGCGCGATCCGAAGCTCGAGAAAGAAGCCTCGCGCAGGGCTTATGACAGAATGCTCGCCGAGACTATCACGCCATATAAGGCCGACTACATATTTCTCCTCGGGTGGATGCGCATCCTGAGCGCCGAATTCACGACGAAATTTCCCGGCGGAATCGTCAACCTGCATCCGGCGCTTCCGGGCATGTTTCCCGGAACCCACGCCATCGAAAGAGCCTGGGACGCCTGCGCCAGGGGAGAAATCATTGAGTCGGGCGTCATGACCCATTTCGTCCCGGACGAATGCGTCGATGCCGGTCCCGTGATCGCTTTCGAGCGTGTAGCGATGGACAGGACTGAGACCCTCGACGTCTTCGAGAAAAGGATGCACGATACTGAACATCTTCTTGTCCCGCGAACGGCCGGGATACTCGGCTCGATTTCTTCCGGACAGAGAAAGGAGACTGAAGAATGCCCCAGGCAATAATTTCCGTTTATGACAAGACCGGCCTCGTCGAATTCGCCGGGAAGCTGTCGAAGTTGGGTTGGTCCATTCTCGCTTCCGGAGGCACGGCCAAGGCCTTGCGTGACGCAAGAATCGCCGTTGAGGAAATCGCCGACTACACCGCCGCGCCCGAGATTCTGGGCGGCAGGGTAAAAACCCTCCATCCCGCCGTGCATGGCGGCATTCTCGCGCGCGCCGCGGGCAAGGACCTCGATGAAATCCGGGAGCTGGGATACAAGGCCGTCGACCTCGTCGTCGTGAATCTTTACCCCTTCGAAAAGACGGTGGCCGATCCAGCCTGCGGCCGCTCCGACGCCATCGAGCAGATCGATATCGGAGGCGTGGCGCTGATCAGGGCGGGCGCGAAAAATCACGAGCGTGTAACCGTCCTCTGCGATATCGCCGACTATGAACCCGTGCTGAGCGAGCTCGAAACCGCCGGTTCCGTTTCGGAAGCAACCAGGAGAAGCCTCGCCGCCAAAGCCTTCGCGAAGACGGCTGCGTACGATGCGGCCATAGCGGCCTGGCTCGCGGACCAGGCGAAATCGGCCGGCTCGAATGCGGCGGCACCGTTTTTTACGCTCAGCGGCTGGAAAGCCCAGGATCTCCGTTACGGGGAAAATCCCCACCAGAGCGCCGAACTCTATGCCTTCGAAAAAGGGAAGGGTCCGCTCGGTGGCTGTATCCTCCAGGGCAAGGAATTATCCTACAACAATATCCTGGACCTGGACGCGGCCTGGCATGCCGTTGGCCGATTCCGGAACCCGGCCGTTGTCGTGGTGAAGCATCTCTCCCCCTGCGGCATAGCGGAAGCGGAAAGCGCGGACGCGGCCTGTCTCCACGAAGTCCTGGGGCGCGCCATCGCCTGCGATCCCACTTCAGCCTACGGCGGAGTAATAGCGGTCAACGCTGTTTTCACGGCTGACTGCGTCGGAAGCCTCGGCAAGCTTTTCGCCGAGTGCATCGCCGCTCCGGGATTCGACGACGAGGCCCTGGAGCTTCTCGCCAAGAAGAAAAACCTCAGGCTCGTCATCCCAGGAAAAGGAATCCAGAGCGTGGAGATACGGACGGTGCTTGGCGGATTTCTCCGCCAGGATATCGACGCGGGCGATCCCGAGGAGACAGAATGGAAAACCGTTTCCAGGCGCGCTCCGACTGAAACGGAGTTGCGCGATCTCCGCTTCGCGTGGAAGGCCTGCATGTCCGTAAAATCCAACGCCATCGTGTTCGCCAAGGGCGGCGCGACGGTGGGCATAGGCGGCGGCCAGCCCAACAGGGTGGATTCGGTGCGCATCGCCGCCCAGAGGGCGGGCGCGAAGGCCGCGGGTTCGGTGCTCGCTTCCGACGCGTTTTTCCCGTTTCCGGATTCCATCGAGGAAGCCGCGAGGGCCGGCATTACGGCCGTCGCCCATCCCGGCGGTTCCATCAGGGACGCCGAATCCATAGATGCGGCGGACAGAGCGGGCATCGCGATGATGCTCGTCGGCGTCCGCCATTTTCGACATTAATGCAGAGACGCTTGTAGCGTCGCAACAAGCGACATTGCAAGCAATGTCGCGAGCGGAGGATAAACAGATGAACGAAGAGATTTTCAAATCTAACACGGCCCTGACTTTTGACGATGTGCTCATCGTGCCGGCATACAGCGAGATTCTGCCGGCCTATATCGACACGAAAGTGCGCATAGCGCGCGACCTCACCCTCAACATACCGCTTCTCTCGGCGGCGATGGACACGGTCACAGAGTCCGCTCTCGCGATCGCCCTGGCCAGGATGGGCGGAATGGGCGTCATACACAGAAACATGTCCCCCGAGCAGCAGGCCGGGGAAGTGGACAAGGTCAAGCGATCCGAATCGGGCATGATTCTGGATCCCGTATGCCTTGAAAAGGAAGCTTCCCTCTCCGAAGCCCGCGACCTCATGCAGAAATTCCGGATCTCGGGCATCCCCATCACGAGCGGACCCGAGAAAAAACTCGTGGGAATACTCACCAACAGGGATATCCGCTTCTGCGCCGCGGAGGATTACGACAAGCCCGTGAGCAGCTTCATGACGAGCGAGCGGCTGATCACCGCCAGGGTGGGCACGACGCTCGAGCAAGCCAGGAACATACTCCAGGAACACCGCATAGAAAAGCTGCCCCTGACCGACGAAAAAGGCAGGCTCAAGGGCCTCATCACGGTGAAGGACATAGCCAAAAAGGCCGACTACCCCAATGCCGCCCTCGATTCCTCCGGCCGCCTTCGCGTGGCGGCGGCTGTGGGCGTTGGCGCCGACCTGGAGCGGCGCGTCGATCTTCTCGTATCCAAGAAGGTCGATGCTCTCATCATCGATACTGCCCACGGCCATTCCAAGGGAGTCATCGAGGCCATAAAGAGAATCAGGGCGCTCGCGCCCGGGCTTCCCATAATAGCGGGCAACGTGGTGACGGCCGAAGGCGTGGAGGCCCTGGCCAAGGCGGGCGCTGACGCCGTGAAAATCGGCGTGGGCGCGGGCTCCATCTGCACCACCCGCATCATCTCCGGGGCGGGCATGCCCCAGCTCTCCGCCATCTACCACTGCGCCAAGGTCGCCGAAGGGTTCGGCATTCCCGTGATCGCCGACGGCGGCATTAAGTTTTCCGGCGACATGGTCAAATCGATAGCGGCGGGAGCCCATGCCATCATGCTAGGCAACCTTCTCGCCGGCCTCGAGGAGTCGCCCGGCGAACTCGTCCTCTACAACGGCAGACAGTACAAGACCTACCGCGGCATGGGCTCGCTCGCCGCCCTCCAGGGTTACGGCAAGGACCGCTACGCGACCGGCATCGGCGCCTCGGACAAGCTCGTTCCCGAGGGCGTGGAGGGCATGATTCCCTACAAAGGCAAGCTTGCGGACTTCGTCTATCAGCTGATAGGAGGCCTGAGATCGGGCTGCGGTTACGCCGGCGCCGGCTGTCTCGAAGACCTGCGCACCAAGACTCGCCTCACCAGAATCACGAACGCGGGGCTAATCGAAAGCCACGCGCACAACATAACCATCACGAGGGAAGCCCCCAACTACCAGCGCGGCGAGTGACCGCGGGCTTCCTCCGCCGTTTAATTTTGTTCGAGAATGGATAATCGTTGATTGCGGCGATATACTTCCGATAAAGAATATAGGGATTCTTCCGTATCAAGGAGTTGTCATGATCGATTTTATAGTAATGGGCGGAGTGGTGTTATGGGTCATCATGGCTCTTTCCGTCGTTGCCTGCGTCATCATCATCGAAAGATTGATATACCTTCGCCGCATTTCCGGCGATGAAAACAAGCTCTTTATCAGAATCAAAGCCAGCCTCCTTGAGGGACATTACAACGAGGCTTTGTCCATCTGCGACCAGAATCTTTCGCCCTTTTCTTCCTTGCTCAAGACGGGGATCGAGAATCGCCACCAGCCCGAACAGGTTCAGCGCGACATTCTGAAGGACGCGGCGGCCCTTGAAGCGCCGACCCTCGAAAAGGGTCTTTCCGCTCTCGGCACCATCGGCACGATATCCCCGCTCCTCGGCCTCCTCGGCACCGTGACGGGCACGATGAAAGCCTTCGGCGTGCTCGGCAAATTCGGCGCCGTCAGCGATCCTTCGGCCCTGGCCTCCGGAGTCTCCGAAGCCCTCATCACCACGGTCGGCGGCATTGTCGTCGCCGTGCCGGTAATCATTTTCTTCAATTATTTCGTCAACCGCGTGAATCTGATCCTCACCATGCTGGAAAACAGAGTCAACACTCTCGTGATGCTGATCAACGCGGGCAACGGCCTCTCTAAAAAGAGCGATTCGGAGGAAGAATGAGCACACGACGTCTGTCGCCGAAAATCGGCGTCGATATGACGCCGCTCATCGATGTAATCCTGCAACTCATCATATTTTTCATGATCACCACCACGTTCAGGGCGGCCCCCGGCATTTCCCTGGACCTGCCCGGTTCCAGGACGGCCCAGTCCGTTTCTTCGTCGGCCCTCCATGTCGTGGTGATGACGGAAAACGAAATTTACGTCGAGAAGACGAGAACCAACCTCGAAGGCCTTCCCGCCGTCCTTAAGCAGCGGGTGTCCGGCTCCGATTCCAGCAGCGTCAGGGCCGTGCTCGAGGGCAGATCGAGCGCGTCGTATCAGCTCATCATCTCCGTCCTGGACGCGTTCAGGATGAACGGCATCGAAAATGTCGGCCTCATCACAAGGAAGGAGAAGACGGTTCGATGAAGTCCCCATTGAGCTATGCCGAACAGCAGGAGAAGAAACGCAAAGCGCTCTCGGTCGGCATAACCTTCGGGCTCTATGGCCTGACCCTGGCCGTGGGCATCGTTTTGAGCATTCTCAATCCTCAGGAGCAGAATTTCTCCAATACCACGGTCGTCATAAATCTGGACGGTCCCGTCATGAACCAGATCGGGCTTGGCTCGACGAACCCTTCCGAGAAGGGCGAGGAAGCGACGGTAGCCGAACCTACGGTGCCCGTGAAGACTCCTGAGGTTAAGAAAACCGTTGACGAACCCAAGGCGATGATTCCCGAACAGGCGGCCGTGAAACCCCTGGCCAAACCGGCCCCGACCCCGACGCCCCCTAAAGCGGCGGCCAAAGTCGAGACGGCTTCGGCGGTCCCGGCACCGGAACAGCCCAAGGTCGCCGAGACGCCTGGCGCATCCTCGGAGCCGCTTCCCGAAGTTACGCCGCCCGGATTGGTCGCCTCGGCGCCCGAAGAAACGCCTGTCACTCCCTGGGTTCCAGGCCAGCGCGATCCCGGTTCCCATATAAGTTCGACCAATTCCATGCTCTTCGTGCCGGGAAAAGGCGAAGTCCCCTGGACGGGGAGCCAGATGACCATACGCAAATCGGAAAAGGGCAGCGCTTCGGAAACGACCCTTGGAGGGGCCCAGGGAACGGTAGGCCAGAACCTTTACGTCCCTATCTATTACAGCTTCCCCTTGCCAAAAACGGTGCCGGCCTCGATCTATAACGCCATTCCCAACCTCACGCAATCGCCCAACGTCATCATCTATTCAGCTCAGGCTAGAAAGAAAGCTTTCACCTCGTATTATGAATTCGACGGCTCCGCCTATCGGCTCAAGACGGACGTTCCTCTCGACCAGCGCGAACCGCTATGGCAGATACTTGAAGATGCCGGTTATAACGTGGCCGACGCCGATTTTAAAAAGGGCAGGAACCTGTCGCCCGTGGTCATCGTGTTCACCGTCACGAACAACAATCAGATAAAAGGCGCCGAGATTTATCAGTCCACCGGTGATCCCGAAATGGATAGAGCCGCGCTGAACGGATTCAAGAGAGGAATGTACTGGAACAAGACGGGCGAGACGGTGCCCGGCCGCTTTACGTATCGATTCTAGAAAGGTTGAAATAGTCTTCGTAGAGTTTCGCGTTGAAAAATGCCGCCACCACGTCCGGCGCGAACTGCTTCCCGCTTTCCGCCTTGATTTCTTCAAGCACCGCCTCCAGGGGCAGCGCTTTTCTATAGGGGCGGGATTGAGCCATCGCGTCGAAAGTGTCGGCTAAGGTTATTATGCGGGCCAGAGGGTCTATATCTTCTCCGGCGACCCCGTCCGGATAGCCTTTGCCGTCCCAGCGTTCGTGATGGTGCCTGACGCCATTGATGGCGGGAGCGAAAAACTCGACGATCGAAAGGATCTGGGCGCCGATGAGCGGATGCATCTTTATGACTTCGATCTCTTCGGGATCGAGCGAGCCCACTTTATTGAGAATCCGTTCCGGAATGCCTATCTTGCCGATGTCGTGGAGCAGCGCGGCGAACTCCAGGGGTTCTATCTGGTCTTCGGGCAGCTTGAGTTCCCTGGCGAGCCTCACGGCCAGGCTTCGCACCCTTTCGCAGTGCCCCTGAGTGTACTGGTCCTTCGCCTCGATGGTTTCGGCCAGAGCCTGGACCGTCTGCATGTTGGCCTGTCTCAGTCTACCGTATGTTTCGTTGAGCTCCATCGTCTTGGACTGCATGGTGCGTTCAAGCGTGAGCCTGTATTCCTCGTTTTTTTTGTCCTGCTCGAATTTTTCCCTCATGATATCCCGGTAGCGGACAGCCTTGGCTATGACTTCGGCGATATGCTCCAGCCTGCTCGGTTTTACGAGATAGTCGAAGGCCCCATTGCGCATGGCTTCCAGACCTGTGGAGAGGTCGCTGTAGGCGGTGAGCATGATGACGGGGGTAAAGGGCTTGACTTCCCTGATCCTAGGCAAGGCTTCCTTGCCCGAGAGAATTGGCATTCGTATGTCGAGAAGAATGCAGTCAGGATCGAGGTTGCCCGAGGTGAGCATGTCCAGGCCTTCCTGACCGTTCGTCGCCATGCTTACCGCGTATTCCATCCTCTCCAGACCGCGGGACAGGACCTTGCGGATGGAGGGATCGTCATCGATTACCAGTATTGTCCGTTGCGTCGCTGCACTCATGTAGACCTTTCCGTCAAAGCGATGAGAACCCATCGGTCCTCTTTCGGTTTCCGCGGAATCATCCCTTTTTCATTCCAGGGAACAGGAATGGGACACTTTTCTTATATTCGTCGTATCCATGGAAAACCTTGGGAAAAGTGTAGCGATCTTGTATGAATATTAAAAGCAGATCGAGGCCAATCATGAGGGAAATCGTAAAGAAATTTTCTCGGAAACCCCGCAGACCGCCGAGGGAGAGGGCCAGGAGGCAGAACCACCAGAATCCAGGATGCCTGCATAGAGCGTAGGAGCCGCCGCTGTATGGTTCGCCGGGCTTCATTTTTCCTTTTTTTCCGGCCAGCGCCAGCTCGAAAAAGACGGACCAGAGGAGGAGGGCGAAGGACAGGATGGCCGTCAGGATGAGCAGCGGCGAAAAAAGCGTTCGGGACCGATTCGCTCCCCGAGAGGTGGCAAGCAATCCAAGTGCCGCCCCGACCGTCAGATAGCCGACCGTCTGAAGGAGCGGAACGCCTTTTTTGCCTTTTGCCCAGAGAAAATCAGCCGCTATGAGCAGTAAAAATCCTAATACCGTAAGCGAATCCTGTACCATTGTGAAATGCATTATGCTATAGTATCCTCTGCTTTGCCAGATAAAAGTTTATTTTAGAGGTTTCGGCATGATTTTGGACGCATCGTCGCTCATTCCGGCATTGTCCTTTATAATTTATATCATCTTCATCGTATTCGGCATTTACAGCCGGAAAGAGAAAGTCGACACCTCATTCCTGCTCTATATGTTCTTCATGGCGCTGTGGAGCTTTGGCTCTTTCATGATGCACGCCAATACGGGGCTTTTTTCTCCCCTGACCTGGAACAAGGTCATGCTGCTGGGGCTTTTCGGCGGACCTATTGCGTTCCTTCAGACCATGATATATCTATCCGGTACCGACAAAAAACGCTATCAGATATTTCTTTATATTGGCTATATCATATTCTTTTTCCTGATCTATCTCAATCTTTCAGGCAAGGTAGTGACGGCGGCGGGCTTCGATGAGAGCGGCTTCTATTATGTCCTTGGCAACGGTTCCATCCTGGCGTATTCGCTCTCCTACTTTTTCCTGGGCCTGTCAATTCTTCTTCTATTACGCCAGCTCAAGGCCAGCGACAACAAGTTCAAGAAGAAGACGCTTAGGCTTCTCATCATTGGCGTTGGCATTATCGTAGTCGGCGTCGCGGCGAATCTGTACAAGCCTATCGGAAAGTATCCTATCGACCTCCTCGCCACGACGATCAACGCCGCGATCATCTTCTTCGCGGTTTATAAATACCGTCTCATTCACTACTCCTCGGCGGTGCTCAACATCCTCCTCACTTTCTTCGTGTCCATACTGACGAGCGCCCTTTTTCTCTTTTTCTTCGTGCCGGTTTTTCATATCAACAACGCGATTCCCTTTCCCCGGGTCCTCCTCCTGGCACTTATCCTGGGGTTCATCACCTCGATAATCCTCTCGCCGCTCCGGACGACAACCCTCTCCTTTCTCGAGAGGCTCTATGGCGGCAAGACCTTCACCTACTATCAGAGCCTGAGGGTGTTCTCGGCCAGCCTTACCTCCATCGTGGATCTCGAAACCCTGGGCAACCTCACCATGGAGAAAATCACCTCCACCTTCGGCCTCGGATGGGCCCTGATGCTGGTCAACGATTTCAACGACAGGAATTTCAAGCTCAACGTGGCCAAGCAGCTGCCGTTCGATGGGCGTATCATCGAAGGGCAGGATCAGTCGATAAGCCTGAAGCGCGGAAGCGAGTTCGTCAGGGTATTCGCGGTTCATCAGGGCAGCGAAAAGAGCGAAATGCAGTACCTCTACGTGCCGCAGACCATGATAGACATCACCCTCGAGAAGGGTGAGATTTCCGAAACCCTGAAGGCCAGCCTCATCCTCCCCCTCAAGTTCAAGGAACGCCTGAACGGTTTCGTCATCCTCGGACCGCAGCTCGACAGGGACTATTACAACCAGTTCGATCTGGAGATGCTCCAGCTGCTGAGCGTCCAGTGCTCGGTGGCCCTGGAAAACGCCATCACCTTCGAGCGGCTGAAGCAGCAGCAGAAAAGGCTGCAGAACATCAATAACCAGCTGGAAATCAGCCGTAACAAACTCGAAGCCTTCTTCGACGGCATCACGACGCCGATCACCATTCAGGACATCAACTACAATATCATCGAAGTGAATTACGCCGCGCGCCGCTATTTTGAGAAGTCCACCGAGGAACTGATCGGGAACAAGTGCTACAAGATGTTTTTCAACAGGGACAGACCATGCCTCGAATGTCTGGCCCAGGACTGTCTCCATACGCGCCTGCCCTTCAACGCGGAGCGGCAGGACGTAAAGGGTCTGCTTACCTTCTCGCTCAACTTCTATCCCATTCCCGTTCCCAAGACGGCCACGCCCATTTTCCTGGAGTTCTTCCAGGACATCACCAAGCAGAAGACCCTGCAGGATGAGCTTATCCAGTCGGAAAAGTTAGCCGGCATAGGTACCCTGGTGTCGGGCATCGCGCACGAGATAAACAATCCCCTCGGCGCCATCCTGGGCACGGCGGACCTGATGCTCCCCGAGACCGCCGAGGGAAGCAGGCTGCAGGAATATACGCAGGATATCGCCCGCTATGCCCAGAACGCCGCTGAGGTCATACAGGATCTCATGGTCTATTCGCGGAAGACGAAGAGCCAGCCCGATATGGTCAATATCGTCACTATTCTCGAAAACTCCCTCAAGCTCGCCATGCGCGGCATGGATTTCGGCTCGATCACGGTGAAGAAAAACTATAATCAGACGAACGAGGTTCAGGCCAACGCGACCGAGCTGCAGCAGGTTTTCCTCAATCTCATCGTCAACGCGGTGCAGGCCATGAACTCGGACGGAACGCTGACCCTGGCCGCGAAACAGGAAGATGCCGATGTCATCGTGACCATCAAGGATACGGGCATCGGTATCAAGAAACAGAATCTCGACAAGGTCTTCAATCCCTTCTTCACGACAAAAGATCCCGGAGCCGGCACAGGGCTGGGATTGAGCATCGCGCATCACATCGTATCGAAACTGGGGGGTAGGATCATCATTGACTCCGAAGAAAAGCAAGGTACGACCTTCCAGATAGTCCTCCCCGCGGCCAACATGGAGCGCAACAAGATCCGTTTCGTCCACGCGAAGGATACGCGCCAGCTCGAGGACAGTTTCTACCTGCAGCGCAAGGTCCTCGTTGGCGAAAAGGGCTATCTGGAGGAGACCATCCACCGGAGCGAGGACGAGAGCGCCTTCCATCTCCTGGCCTACAAGGGAATGCAGCCCGTCGGCACGACAACGCTTCACTTGAGCGAAGTCGAGGGCGAAATCCCCATCCAGAGCAATTACGATCTATCGGATTATATGGACGGCACTCCCTACGCGGAAATAGACCGCCTGGCTATCATCAGGGAAGAGCGCGGCTCGATCGTGCCTTTCAGCCTCATGGTCCTCTCCTATCTCTACATCAGAGGCAAGGGCGTGGACAAGATGTTCCTCGATGTTTTCAGCGACGAGACAAAGCTCATCCGGATGTACGAAAAGCTAGGCTTCAGGGTTATCGGAACCTACAACAAGCCGCTCTCGTGCACGGTGATGATGCTGAACCACGAATCGAACTACATCGACACCGTTTCGAAGATGGAGCATTTCGTCCAGAGCTTCTTCTCCCGCCTCATACCCAAGCTGGAGTTCGACGGCGAGGACAAGGAATATCTCTACAAGACCATAAACGAGATAAACAAGAAGACCGAAAGGATAGGCGAGGGTTTCGCGCAGGACCAGAAAGAAAGCGACGCCGAAGCTTAGCTGAAGCGCCGCCGAAGCTTAATAGAATATCGTGCGCTGCGTTTTGGCGGATGAGTAGATTCCTTCGATGATCTTCACCGCTTCCATGCCATCCTCCCCGGTGACCTTGGGTCTTGTGCCCGCTGCCGCGGCCTGGGCGAAATCGTCTATCTGAAGCGAGAAAAAATACCAGGTCGGCTCGATTTTCGAAAAGAATTCCTCGTCTTCGCGTTTCCAGACATCAATCATCTTTTCCTGGCCAGGAATGGTCCAGATGTCGTTGTAGGGCGGCTCGAGGACGCCGCTCATCCCCGCGATGAACATGGCGCCGCCGTCGGTCTGAACGCCCGCCGAGGCGCCCGAGCTTCCATGCACGCATACCTTGGCGAAAATGCCCGGCTTCTGGGAATTGGAGACAAAGATGGAGCCGAGGCCGCCGTTCTTGAAGTGGACGGTCGCGACGGCGCTGTCGTCGACTTCGATGTAGGAATGGTTGGCGTTGATCCAGCTTCCGGATACGCCCGAGACTGAGCCCATGTACCAGGAGAGGAGGTCGAACTGGTGAGGAGCCTGGTTGACGATGACGCCGCCGCCCTCGTGTTCCCAGGTGCCGCGCCAAGGGTCGGAGTTATAGTAGGCTTCGTCGCGCCAGCCCAGGATGGTGACCTGGCCGAGGAGGGGGGAGCCGAGGAGGCCTTCGTCGATGGCGCGCCTGATGCGCAGGGTGGAGGGGTACCAGCGGCGCTGGCAGATGACGCCCAGATTGCGACCTGCGGCGAGGGCGGCGGCGTTCATGGCGTCGCAGTCGGCGACATGGAGGGCCATAGGCTTCTCGACGAGGGTGTGGAGTCCGGCGCCCAGGCATTCTATGGCGCAGGCGGCATGGAGAGGGTGGGGGGTGGTGACGATGACGGCCTGGACGCCGTCGCGGTCGGCCATCTCGGCGGCCGAAGAGCGCGCCTCGATGCCCCAGCTCTTCGCGAAGGCTTGGGCTTTGGCCGCGTCGCGTCCGCAGACCGAGACCAAGGTGGCGTTTACGCTCGCGGCGATGGCTTTCGCGTGGAGCTGGGCTACCTTGCCGTATCCGTAGAGGCCGAATTTTATCTTGCCCATGCCTTGTTTCCTCCTGGATTCTATGGGGTCATCGATGGCGCCGGCGGCACTGGTGTCCCGGCGCCGGAGCCACAGCCTTCAGGGCTCGAGCACGACTTTGAGCAGGCCTTTTTCGCGGGCGTGGAGCCTGGCGAACCAGGAGGCTCCCTCGGAGAGCGGCGCGACAGCGCTTATGATGGACTTCGCGTCGATCTTGCCGCGCGCGAGGAGGTCGAGCACGAGGGGGTATTCGCCCGCCATGGCGCAGGAACCATAGAGGGTAAGCTGCCGCGTGACGATGGCCTGGAGTGGCATTTCCACGCTGGGGCTCACGTTGCCGATGAGGGTGACGGAGCCGCCCTTGCGCACGGCGCCGATCGCGGTAGCGATCGGCGCCGAAGCGCCCACTGCCTCGAAGGCGCGGTCGAAGCCGCGGCCGCCCGAGAGTTCGAGGATGGCGGCCTTGGTCGCGGGGGAGGCGGGGGCGAGGGCAGCCGACGCGCCCGCCGCGAGGGCGGCTGCCCTCCGTTCGGGGTCGGGTTCCAGCGCGAGGATCGTGCCGGCGGAAAGAGCCCGCAGTGCC
>Ga0074195_1000263_pt1 | contig 117850 bp, 104 predicted proteins | sample EPASupsiteHSE623_FD_64525 | JGI IMG/M metagenome (GOLD analysis project Ga0074195, IMG submission 64525) | Bioremediated contaminated groundwater from EPA Superfund site, New Mexico - Sample HSE6-23 | ecosystem: Environmental > Aquatic > Deep subsurface > Groundwater > Contaminated ... | reverse complement strand
GGATAGGGACTAGAGGCGTGAACACGCCTAAGCGTACATATTTATTTGATATGTAGTCGCTTTAAATAAGACGAGTTAAATCGTTAAGAGGAAATCAAATCATTCTGTAAAGGGTGATTTATTTACCTCTTTGTTCTTATTTGACTTAAATCATTGATTTTTTGATTTTTTCTTGGGCTAAATCCAATGCATCCTTTGAATAAAGGATGGGTTGCTTTTGAATATAGGCGATCAAATCTTGATAAGAAAATACACGCTCATTCATGTTTGTAAAAGTATCATCAATCATCGTATCTTTGTATAGGGTTAATCCCTTAACTTCATAACTTGGTAAAACCTTTTGAATGGTTTGAACATACAAATCGGTTTGCATAATCGGATTTGACAGTATATTGGCTTTTCTCCAAGTATCGTACAGTAATTGGTCTACGCTCAGTTTTTTATTTAGACCCAAATAGAAATGGGGTTTCCAAATACGCTCATTTAATTCACCTTTCAATGGACCATCGTAAGACAATACTTGAATGGCGTAAATCCCGCGTTTATCAAACAACAATAAATCGATAGCAAGATCGCTCTTGTCATAAACTTGGTCTTTCAACGTGACATTAAAGTATAAAGGCGCAGACAAATCACGATATAGTTGATCAAACATTTTGATTTGATATTGATAATCTGGTGCTTGATAGTCTCGAATATACGGTTTTTGAGTGACTTTATAGCAAGTAGAATTCAAATATTGTCGTTTTAAATGCGCTTTTTTGATTGTTTTAATGGTGAAGGTAGGCAAAATAATCGCAATCACAATACCCAATAATCCAATACCAAGTATCGCAAGCACATCGCGGTTACCAACGACAAAACTATAAATGCCATAAATCAAAAAAATGGACAATATAAGAACAAAACCGGCAAGTCGAACGTAAAATTTGAATTCGAGTAGGTCTCTAAAGTATTTTCTCCCTGATTCTGGTTCGTTCATGGTGTTACCTCCTAAGGATATGTATCGTTTGTATACTTTATCTTAACATAATTGACGATTAAGCAAAATACAATATTTCATAATTTCTTAAATAACGCATTCAAAAGAAAACGCAGTCACCCATGGGTCTGCGTTTGATTGATTATTTATCTTCGTCTTGAAGTGGAATGGTTCCAAGAGGTTCTGTAGAGGCTTCTTTGGTCTCGATGGTAGATTCGGTCGTTTCAACTTTTGGTTTGCGGGTTCTTGGTTTCTTGACTTTCGGTTCAACCATTTCAGTTTCTTTAAGTTCAGATGCTACCTGGGTTTCGATGACCGGTTCAGAAACCACCGGTTCAACCGCTTCAACCACAGGAGCTTTGACTTCCGATTCAACTTTTTCTTCCACTTGTTTCAATTTACGAGGGCGTTTCTTCTCGTCTACTTTTGGATTTTTGCGTTCTGATTCAAGTTCAGCTTGGGCTACCTCTTCAGGGATAATCGCTTCAATCTTCGCTTTGTTTTCTTCAAATTCACGCTTTAAAGTGGCTTCTTTGATACGCTCGATTTCGAGTTCTTTTTCTTTCTTCAAGCGTTCAAGTTCGAGTTCTCGGGTACGGTTTTCTTTGATCGATTGTTCGCGAATTCTAATTTCATTGAGTTCGAACTCATCTTGGTCAAGTTTGTACTTGATGGCGTCGTGTTCTTTCTTTTGTTGTCTACGAATTTCGGATTCTCTTAAGGTCTTATTGGTTGATAACACCATATGACGACGTAATTTCACAAATGGTCTAAAAATCAAACCAACAATGAGACCAGTACGTTCAAAGAAATTGTATTGTCCAGATTCGAATCGAATGCGTTTCGCTTCAAGTCGTTCTTGACGCTTCAATAGTAAGTATTGACGTTTCATGAAACGATTATTGATTTTTGGTTTAATGGACTTTCTTAAGCCAATTTCATTCTCAACATAAATTCTAAATTTGCGATATTTCTTTCGTGTCGCAAATACAAATTTCTTGATTTCAGCGAGATTAAAACGCACTTGGTATTTGCTTCTAGGGGCAATCATGACCAATTTTTCTTCGAGTGGGTGGGATACATTTCGTAACTCTACCCCAACGACATTGATGTGATTGGTAGAAAAGGCCTTATTGATGATGGTCAAATTAATGTATTGTTCACCATCGATTTCCAGCAAGGATTCTTGGATGTAAAATTCTTGTTCACCAACACGGTTTGCGATTCTAGACAGGCGGACCAATGTGATGATTGAGGTAACAAATAATACGAGTATCCCTGAAAATACAATGATGTCTTCAGGGGTTAAGGCTTGTAACCATTCTAACATAGTGTCCTCCTTATATTAGATCCAAAAAGGATTTACCATTTTCGGTCTTTTCAACTTTAAAATTGTCTGATATTGTCGCTGCGATGTCAGCAAACGTCTTCATCACCGGCAAGGCTTTGCCAGGTTTACCTTTGGCATATACCAATAGTGGCACATATTCACGGGTATGGTCTGTACCATGATGTGTTGGGTCATTGCCATGATCGGCTGTGATCATGAGCAAATCGTCTTCATTCATGTATTCCAATAATTTAGGTAGGTCACGGTCAAAGGATTCAATCGCTTTACCATACCCAATCGGGTCGCGTCTGTGGCCATATAAAGCATCAAAATCGACTAAATTTAAGAAACAGAGCCCTTTAAATGGGTGGTTTTTAGCAATCTTGATGATTTTGTCCATACCATCCTCATTGGACTGTGTACGTTCGTAATGATTGATGCCTTCACCAACGAAAATGTCATTGATTTTACCTAAAGCGATGACATCTAAGCCTTTTTCATCCATGAAATTGAGGGTCGTTTTGGCGAATGGTTTGACAGCGTAGTCGTGACGATTGGCTGTACGTTTAAAGTCATTCTTGTTTGTACCAACAAAAGGTCTAGCAATGACACGGGCTACCTTCCATTCATCTTTCATGGTGATTTCACGAGCAATTTCACAAATTCGGTATTGTTCATCCAGTGGAATGATGCCTTCATGCATCGCGATTTGTAAAACAGAGTCCGCTGAGGTATACACAATCAATGCGCCACTACGCATGTGTTCTTCACCAAGCTCCGTGAGAATTTCAGTGCCTGAGGCTGCGACATTACCAATGATTGCTCTGCCAGTTCGTTTCGATAATTCATCGAGTAAGGCCTTTGGAAAGCCAGTATCGGTAAATGTTTGGAAAGGTTCAGTGATGTATAACCCCATCATTTCCCAGTGTCCAGTCATGGTATCTTTTCCGACCGAAGCTTCTTGAATTTTGGTAAAACTTGCTTGAGGGTTCGATACCGCAGGGACCCCTTTGATTGGAACGATGTTACCATAACCTAATTTTTGCATGTTTGGAATGTGCAAATTCATTTTTTCTGCGATATGTCCGATGGTGTTCGAACCCACGTCATTGTAATCTTTCGCATCCGGTGCTTCACCGCACCCGAGGCTGTCCATGACAATTAAAAATACGCGTTTATACATTGTTTTTCTCCTTTGCTCGTGGATGTGTATTTAAATAGACATCTTTTAAATGTTTTTGACTGATGTGTGTATAGATTTGAGTTGTTTGGATATCTTCATGACCCAATAACTCTTGTAACGTCCTTAAATCAACACCGGCTTCCAATAAATGGGTAGCGAATGAGTGACGTAAGGTGTGTGGTGAAACGTCTCGTTCAATGCCTGCACTTTTAGCAATCTTCCTCAATATTTTGAAAAAGCCTTGGCGAGATAGGCGTTGTCCATCTTGATTTAAAAATAAATAATCTATGCTATTAATTGTAAGTTGATTTCGTGATTTTGTCAAATAAAGACGAAGGGCTTGAATCGATAGCTCGCCCAGTGGGACTTCCCGTTCCTTATTGCCTTTACCAACCACACGAACATACCCTTCTAAAAGATGGATATCGGCTGTTTTTAAGTCGAGTAATTCTGAAACACGTAAACCTGAACCGTAGATGAGTTCAAGCAAGGCTTGATTCCTGATGGATAATGGATCAGACCCTTTCACAGCTTCAATGATTTGTACCACCTCTTGAACTGAAAGCACTTGGGGTAGTGATTTTTCTACCTTGGGTGATTCAATGTCATAAGCGATATTATGATCGATTTCGTTCTCAATGAGTAAAAATTGATGAAAACCTTTGATCGCCGTGAGTTTTCTCGATAATGATTTTGAAGATAAGGCTTTTTTATTCAAATTTTTAAGGAAAGCCTCAATGTGTTTTCGCTCTATTTTTTGAATTTTGGTAATTTCATAGTTTTTTTCTAGATACATTCGATACTGCTCTAAATCTCTTAGGTAAGCCGTTATGGTGTTTTGACTCAATCCTTTTTCACGTTTTAGATAGTATTGGTATTCGTTGATAAGGTACTTCATAAGAACACCTCGAACACTTGATTACCCAAAAGTAATCCTTTTTTTGTTAATCGTAGGTAATCATCCACGACCTCAATCAATCCCAGCGACTGAAGTTGGTGCAACTTAGGATACTTTTCAAATAATCGAATCCCAAATTTGGATTCGATGGTTGGCAGGTGTAATCCTTCCAAACGACGCAATCCAAAAATGAGCGTATCCGATAGGTATTGAGATGGACTTTCTACAAATGAGGACTGTCTAAAAGATTCATAATAATGGGGTAATAACCGATGATTTTGATAACGTGTATGACCATCAAAACCATGTGCGCCAGCACCGATGCCTATATAAGGGTCCATCGACCAATACAATTGGTTATGCATCGATGCGTGGTCGCCTTTGGTAAAATTCGAAATTTCGTATTGTGTAAAACCCAACTGATTCAAACGCTTTAGAATATACTCATACATGTCTGCTTCTAAATCGATGTCGGCTTTTCTAAATTGCTTCTTCAAATATTGATGATAGAATACCGTTTTTTCTTCTAATATCAATGAGTAATAGCTGATATGTTTAATTGGTAATGTCGATACCATGTCTAAATCATGTTCAATCGAGGCCATGGTTTGACCGGGAATCGCGAAGATTAAATCGATGCTAATGTTATCGATGCCCAGTGAATTCAAATCGTTTATGGCATAGATGACTTGATCATTAGAGTGCTTTCGACCAATGTATTCTAATATCGATGGTTCGAACGATTGAACACCCAAACTCACACGATTGATGCCATAGTGTTTAAACAATAATCCTTTGTCGTGCGAATAGGATTCGGGATTAACTTCAATGGTATATTCGATGGGGTTCAACCCTTTGAATAATTCAAACAGGGTGGTTAACTGCTGGATGTCTAGCATCGAAGGGGTCCCACCACCGATGTAAATTGTATCGAATGTTTTGTCAGTTTCGGGCAATTGATTGAATTCCTGTTTGAGATATGTCAAGTATTCATCGATCATTTCTCTGTTTTTAGCCACCCTTTTTGCGAAATCACAATAAAAACAAATGTGTTCACAAAACGGGATGTGTACGTAAAGACCTTTCATATCATCACCCAGTACAATTATAACATAGGTTTACATAATAAGGAAAAAAATAACCAATTCGATTGGTTATTTTATGCACATTCGGATGAATGCATCCATGGCTTGGATGCCTCTTGGATTGAGTTTAAATACACCAGCGTGCTCTAAAACAGTCTGGAATTTCAAACCAACAGCTGTTTCTAAATCGCGCATCGTGTGGATGGTTTGTTGTTGCTTTAAAGCATCTAACCAAGATTGATGGATGGCCAACTCAGGGTAGTTTGTCCCATTTAATAGATAATCTAGGGATTGATTTAATTCAGCTTTGAGTCGACCAGGTAAAATCGCCAAACCCATCGCTTCAATGAGTCCTATGTTTTCCTTTTTGATGTGTTGAACATCTCTATGCGGGTGAAAAATACCTTCTGGATAAGTGGTATTTACGCGATTGTTACGTAATATGATGTCCATTTGATACGAATCGCCGAGTTTTCTCGCAATCGGCGTGATTGTATTATGTAAACCATAGGATTTTGATAGGATATCGAGTGGTTCGTTATCATAGGTTGACCATAATTTCAAAATGTGTTTAGACAGCCTTAAAATGGATTCTCGATTTTGACTTTCTAGACGTATGGTAGATAATGGCCAATACAGGTGTTTAATGGTTAAATCACCTTGAGTATAGAGTTTTATGGTCGTTGCTTGTTCAATTGGGAAATGGTATTTACCCCCTTGAAAATGGTCATGGTCCAAAATGGAACCACCGACAATCGGAATATCAGCGTTCGAACCGATGAAATAATCCGGCATATAATCGATGAAATCAAGCAAATAATGGAAGGTTTCTGGACACATTCTCATTGGTACATGGGTATCACTCAATACGATACAATGTTCCGGATAATAGGCATAAGGTGAATACTGAAAATGCCACAGTCGCTTATGTAAAGTGATGGGAACAATGCGTAAATTCATTCTTGCATTGTCATAATTGTGCTCATTTTCCTTACAAATTAAGCATTTTGGGCCTGTTTTCGGTATATCTTTTTGTTCCAATGCTTTCGCAATATCTTTGGGGTCTTTTTCGGGCTTAGATAAGTTGATGGTGAGTTCAATTTTGCCATAAGTACTGTCAAAATCGAAAGACACATTTTGGGCAATACGTTTGGATTTGATGTAATTGACATCCAGCGATAAATGGTACAGGTATTCAAACGCTTTACGACGATTTTGTTGATAAAGCCGTAAGAACATCATTTTGGTTTCATTTGGGGTTGGCATCACCATATCGAATAGATAAGCTTCAAAAGCATCACGTTCGGTGAGGGTATTGGGTGAAAATAACCCGAGTTCAAAGCCATGATTTAGAAGTATTTCCATGACAGATTCGATGTCATCATCGACGGTTTGATGGTCCAAAAGGGGTATTTTATAAAGTGAACATAATTTTTGTAAACTTGGATTTGGACCATGAATCCATTGGTGTTTCATTCCATAAGTGACTAATGCGAGTATGGCGTTCATAGGACCTCCTAAAACTCAAATTCAAAATCGATGTAGTGATGATACGGATGGTTTTTCTTCAATATGGCTTGATTCAATACGTCATGGTGGATGCCATCAGGTTCGTATTGGCACTCAAATGTAATGCTTGAGTGGATGCCTTGTGGGGTAAGCGTATTGAGTGGTTTTCTTGAACTGAAATTATGGGTATAAATGACAACGCTTGGGTAATCACTATAGACATTCAAACGTCTTTTTGAGTTGGGTTCATAGAGTGTTCCAACCCAACGTCCATCTGATTTGATGAAACAATGATCTAACCCTTTTTGAGCGGTATTGGATAACGCTAAAACGCCGTTCCTAAGCGGTTTTGGCTCCATAAAGTCAAATGGTGTTTGTTTCACATCCCTTTGTTCAATGAAGCGATATTGATCGTCTAACACATTGTATTTATACGAATTTAAGGACAAATGGTGGTCTAAAACATCACCAGCATCGATATTTAGGTTGAAATACACATGGTTGGTTAAATTGCACAGTGTATCTTCAGTGCTTGTGGCTTTAAACTCTATGTGGAGGGTCTTTTCAAGGAGACGATAAATCACATCGACTTGAAGTTGTCCTGGGAATGTCGTGGTCGCAGCCTCAAGATAAGATAGCACAACCTCATCGGATTTTTGATATGTAATCTTGAAAGGTTGAACCCATAAACCGTCCTTACCCCCATGGAGCATGTAGGGGCTATTGGGATTGCATTCCACTTTATAGAGTTGTTGATTCAAAGTGTAGTTTGGACCAAATAGGCGTCCTGAAATTCGACCAATGGTTTTTCCATAATAATTTGAACTGGTCAAATAGTCTTTTGGATTGGCATTGGTGATTAAAACAGGGATGTCTTGATCAGATTTTAAATAAATCTGGTATATGCCAGCCCCTAAAGTTGAAACCATGACTTTAAGATACGGGTTTTCAATCGTGATAAATTTATTCAATGCGCTTCACCCCATCCGTAAATATGACATCATAAAAAGCAGGCATCAGTCCTGTATGCTGGATGTAGTGGGATTGTACGAGAGATTCAAATTGAGGTAACTTGCTGTTTGGTACCAAAGCGATGGCACAGCCACCAAACCCAGCACCAGTCACCCTTGAACCAATCGCACCTGCCAACATCGCACCTTCAACCAAGACATCTAAGTGTAAACCAGTCACTTCATAATCGTTTTTTAGTGAAGCATGGGAAGCATTTAAGAGCACACCGAACCCGATGGCATCCAAATCTGCCATGCGTTTTTCAGCTTCGATGACGCGGGCTTGTTCAGTCACCACGTGTTTAAATCGTTTGACTAAAACGGGGTCTTCAATCAAATATTGTAAGCTTTCGAATTGTGTAGGTGTGATTTCACACAAGGTTTTTACATCGATTTTGGTTTGAACGCGTTTTAATACCGCTTGACATTCTGAAACCCGTTCGTTGTATTTGGAATCGGTATTTTTACGCTTATAATTGGTATTCATGATGACCCAGGTATACCCTTCAAACGTCGCGTTAACGGGTTTGGTCTCTAAGGTTTTGGTATTCATGATGAGTGCTTGATTGGATACGCCTTTCGCGATGATCAATTGGTCCATGATGCCACAATGCATGCCCATATAATTGTTTTCGACGTATTGTCCAATCAAGGCGAGGTCTTCACGTGTCATACCCAAATTGAACACATCGCTAAAAATATAACCGATCAATACTTCGAGTGAGGCACTTGAGGACAGCCCAGACGCTGGTGGTAAGTTACCTAAGACTAAGATATCTAACCCGTGCGTAATTTTGTACCCTCGATCGATGAATGTTTGAATGATGCCTTTCGCATAATTGACCCAACCATGGTTGGATTGGTAGGATAAATCCGATAGTTGACATGTGACCATACCTTGGTCTTTAAAGTTCGATGAATAAAAACGGAGGGTTTGGTCATCTCTTTTTCTAATGGCTGCGTACGTACCAATTGAGATGGCAGCAGGAAACACCAACCCACCATTGTAATCGATGTGTTCCCCAATCAAATTGACACGTCCTGGTGAATAATACAGTCTTTCTGGTTTGGTTTGATACGTTTGTTCAAATGTTTGTTTAAGTTCCATAAAAAAGTCACCTTCTAATCAAATTATACTATAGATACAAAGATAAAGCACTGATGTTCAGTGCTTTTATCCTTTAACAGACCCACCTGTAACGCCTTCAACATAAAACTTTTGCATAAAAATGAACAGCACTGAAATTGGAATCGAAACCACCACTGCGCCAGCAGTAAATAATGAGAAATAATTGTTCACCAAATTGCGGTCCAACATGTTATAAAGTCCAATTGCAACGGTAAATTTATTGGTATCTCGGGAGGTCATGATGATGTTTGCAAACACGAAATCGACCCATGGCGCTAAGAATGCCAACAATACGGTATATACGATGATTGGTCTCGATAACGGGATGATGATTCGCCAAAAGACATCCCATTGCGTCGCACCATCGATCCGCGCAGCTTCATCGAGCGATTTTGGAATGGTATCGAAAAACCCTTTCGCAACCAAATAGCCCAATCCAGAACTGGCTGAATACACAATGATTAAGGCCAATAAACTGTCGGTTAAACCCAATGATTTTAAAATGAAATATATCGCAATCATCGATAAAACGCCTGGGAATAACCCTAAAATAATCCCCACATTCATCAAAGGTTTACGCATATTGAATCTTAATCGGCTCATCGTATAAGAGACCATCAAAACAAATAAACTCGAAATGATGCAAGCAAACACTGCAACCGTAAGGGTATTTAAGAACCATCTTGGGAAGTTGGCTACACTGTCGGTTTGAAAAAATAGTTGATAAAAATTATCGAGTGTCCATGTGGTTGGGAAAAATTGGCGAATATTGACCCCACGGTCGGTATTGAATGCGGATGCAATCAACCAAAATATCGGAATCAGCCAAAAGAAGGAAATCACCGCGAGTAAGCCATTATGAATGACAGTACGGATGCGTTTCTTGAGTTTAGCTGCATTTTTAATTTGTTGTGCTGTTTTACTCATTGGAAACGGTCCTCCTTATTCGATTTGATGGTGTAATTAAATGCCAATAGTGTAAAAATGGCGGATAATAAGAACATCATGATCCCGATGACGGATGCCATCTTATAGTTGTAGTAATCTTGTGTCAATTTGAATAACCATGTAACGAGCAAATCGGTATCGGATGCATTCGCATTCGCAAGCAATTGATTCGATGTTACCCGTGTTGAGGTCAATAAATAAATGACGTTGAAGTTATTTAAGTTATGGACAAAATTGGTGATTAAATACGGGGCTGTGACGAATAACATATAAGGCATCGTGATTTTCGCGAACAATTGAAACTTGTTGGCCCCATCGATTTCAGCCGATTCATATAAATCTTTAGGAATATTCATGAGTACGCCTGTGGTGATGAGCATCACATATGGAAATCCAATCCAGCAATTGATCAAAATCAACATTACTTTGGACCACACAGGGTCTGTTAAGAATGGAACGAACTCACGATTGGCTTTGATTAAACCCATTTGACGAATGAAATCAATCCAAGAATAATCATTTAAAAACGGGATATCAGCGCTGAGCAAGGTGTTCATGATACCTTGATCGGCGAAGAAATGTCTGACCAACAACAATGATACGAATTGTGGTACTGCGATGGTGATGACAAAGATGGTTCGCCACAATTTTGGAACTTTGGTATATTTGCTGTTGATCAGTAAAGCGAGAACAATGCCACCAATATAATTGAGGAATGTTGCGAAAAATGCCCAAGTCAGTGTCCAGGTCAGGACTTTTCTGAAAGCATATCCAAATGTAACGGTATTCGAACCTGTGGTCAGCAATATCTCGAAGTTTCTGAATCCGACCCACGTGAATAATTTGGTTGGTGGCATGTGTAATTGGTCATAATTGGTGAATGCCACCAAAATCATGAACAATAACGGAATAATGGTAAAGAATATGATACCGGAGACGGGGAATGTTAACAGCGTTACGTGAAAACGGTTGTCCTTTAACTCGATTAAGTCTTCTTTAAAGGTGTTGATATGTACGCCTTTTTCTTCCAATAACTGGAGTTTTCGCTGTGTTTGAATGTTTTTTAGATGAATGTAAACATAAGTAAAAATTACGATGATGCTGATTAACCCATATAACAATATCTTAAATGAATGGTCATAATCATTCACTTCATTGCGACGTGTGATCGGATTATACACAGATTCAAATTGAATTGTACCTAAGGTATTGTATTTAGATAGATTTGGAATGCCGGTAAATATCAAAAATAGAATAAAACCGATTTGAAGTATAGAAAATAGAATGCCTTTGATGATTTGATGTCTTCTAAAAAAACCTATCCCCATAAATAGTAAGGATAATTTAACGTAGATATCCCCAAATCGAAAGTCTTGAAAAAGATTCAAAAAGCCTTTTTTCATTTTAGATCCTAGGGAATGTATTTGAATAGTCAATTGTTTAAGTTTTTTTACAAGATATCGATTCAAATGTTGAAGGATGTGCATAGTAGACCTCGTGTAAAGGGTGAAGGAATGCACGCCGTGCATTCCTTTGACCCAAATTGATGAAACGATTATCCAATCGGTTGAGCAACAATACCTTGAACCATGATATTGAGTGCTTCTTGGATGTTGCCTTGAAGTGTTAATTCAGCATTCACAATCATATTACCAAAGGTTTCGGTTGGTGACCAATAGTTACCACCAACATTTTGAACGGTTGCGAAAGCCCCTTGTTGTGCAAGGGCAGAAATGGCTGGAGAAGCTTTGACTTCTGTGGAATTTGCAGCGTTTACGTTTGAAGGCCCTAATCCACGTTCTTGAAAGCGTAGAATTTGATTGTCTTCATTGGTGAACCATTCAGCCAATTTCATTGCCCAGTAAGGTTGTAATGTCAATGCGTTGACACCCATCAATTTATAACCAGCAAATGAACTCATTTGGACTTGTTGACCATCCAATGTATACGTTGGTAACTTGGTTGCTGCGTAATTTGCACCCCATTTATTTTGTGCTTCAGTTGCGTTCCAAACCCCATTGACACCAGCCGATACGGAGCCATCCTTAACGCCAGAAACGAATCCAGCGTCATTCAAGTTGATGTAACCTGGGTGTGTTGCCATACGAATGATCGATTCAGTGACCTTAACACCAGTTGCGTTGTTCCAATTTGCACTGTTGACAGTTCCATTATAGGTTAATTGTAACCCAGCACCTGCAAAGAAAGAATACAAATACCAACCATTGTTGATTTGCATGGTGAATTTAGACCCATCGGCTTGTGCCTTCGCTAATATACCATCCAATGTTTTGACGTCATTTTCTGAATAAACAGATTTGTCATAGAATAAGAAATAACCATTGTCTGCAGTCATTGGGTAAGCGTATAGTTTACCATTTTTGGTCGCAGCTTTGATGGCCCCAGCTTCAGCGCCACCATTGGCAGCGATGACTTCTGCGGTATTTTCTTGGACTTCTTGTAAAGCACCAGCGACATACAATTCGTTGATTTGGTCATCTGCGAATGCGAATACGTCTGCTGCTGCTTCAATGTCATTGAGTACTTGGTCTTTTGCAGTTGCTTCAGATACTGCACCTAATGTGATTGTAAAGATGGCTTCATCTTTGTAGGCTTCTTTGAAACTTTCAATCATTGTTTGCATCAATGTTTGATCGAGTTCAGATGCCCAGACCGTGAGTGAAACCTCTTCTAACGCTTCTTCCTTGGGTTGACATGCAGCTAATCCAAAAACTGAAATCAACACCAACATCAGTGAAAATAATTTTTTCATTTTTCTCCTTTTTCTCCTCTATATTGACTAAACTTTGGTTTAGTTTGAGCCTTGTTTTACAACGATTTGTGCTTCAAATGTGCGTTTTGGATGTTTAATTTTTACCCATCCAACTCCAACTTTGTTTGTACGGACCCAAATGGCGCGTTTTCCACCGATCAGAGAAACCAGCGAATCACCGATGATTTCTAAAACATCGTTGGTTTCAATCGAAATGACATCAAAAGCATAAGGTTTCAAATTGCCTAAGTTATCCTTGGCTGTGATGTCGATTTTACAAACATCATACGTATCGAATAATTCAACCACGGGTTCATGTATATGAATATCGATGGTATAGTCTTGATAAGGACCCACCGTTTGTTTTAAAAGGGTATTTTTATGGTAGCCAACAATGGTATACGTGAATGACTCCGCACCCCAGTTGGCAACGTATCGGCCATACATTTCCCACGCGTGTTTGAGCTCATTAGGATCGAATTGATCTTGAGGTGTTAATTTATCCAAGCCACCACGTTTCGCCATTTCATTCGCAATGCTTTTCATACGAAAAATCGCCTCTTTAGATAAACCCAAACTTTCATAAGCATCACCATAGAAATCGTCTATGATGATGGGTGGGTGTTTAAGATGTGGAAATGCGCGTTTATTTGGATAAAATCTACCAATATTTCGATCATTTTGAAACACTTCAACAAAATCACAATTGGTTGCGATAACCAATTTTTCGATATACCCAGCATCATAATCACCGATGTCGGTACTATTTAATACAGCCAAATGGGGTTTGTCTTGTTGCGATAAGTAAATGTGTGCTGCTTGTTTTGGCAATCTGAATGCGTCATAAATGCCATGATAACAAATGTGATCACCACTGCCAAATTGCTGATGTGTATTGTAATCCACGAACTGCCAACCAAAACTGCCAGATACACGTGGGTGACCCAGATGAGCATCGAGGATGTGTGCATATCTCAAAGCGTGTTCGATTTGTCTAGATGGGGTATCGAATGATTTGGTTGGAAACATGTGTCCATTGAATTCCGTGATGAGGTAAGGGGGATTACCTTGAATGACGTCATCCAACGATTTCATGTATGCATTAGACCCATTGTGGAAAAAATCATTATACGTATAGACATCTTCGAGTAAACTTGAAAAGCTAAAGCATCTGACACCACCAGTTTGTCTATGGTCGAGTGATTTTGATAATGCATTGGATGCCTCATACAAAGCATCATAATCACCGGATTCATTGACCCTAACACCCCACAAAATAATGGAAGGGTGGTGTTGTTGTTCTTGAACCATTTCTCGGACTTGGTTTAAATAGGATGATTGCCAAAAAGCATCGCCGACATATTGCCACCCAGGGGCTTCTGTAAACACCAAGATACCTAATTCGTCACATGCATTGAGAAAATGTTTGCTTTGCGGGTAGTGTGATGTTCTCACAGCATTACCCAATGATTTAAGTAGTTTAGCATCTTCGATTTGTCCATTTTTTGGCATTGCATAGCCAACATAAGGATAAATTTGATGACGGTTTAAACCAATAATTTTCGTCTTTTTTCCATTCAAATAAAACCCATCAGATTTAAATTCACTGATTTTAAATCCTGTTCTAAAGGTATAGATGTCATCACCATCCAATATAACTTTGACATCATATAAATGGGGGTGGTCAATATCCCAAAGATCAATTGCAGGGGCGATCGTGATTAATTCATTTAATGTATAAGAGGCATGGTGAACTGTCTGACCGTTTTTTTCCATATGAATCGTCACCATCTGTCCACCTGAGGTTTGAATTGCCCAGTGGAGACTTGGATTAGGTACGGCTTCTTTTAAAGTTACATGCACATGTTTAATGTAATTATTTGGTGTTTCTATCCAATACACTTCCCGGTAAATACCACCATAAGTCAAATAATCAATGGTTTTACCAAAGGGGGGGATATTGAGTGATTCTCTAGAGTCTACACAGACAATGAGGGTATTGTTCCCATCTTGTACATGCTTGGTAACTTCAAACTCAAAGGCAGTATAACCACCATCGTGTCTCCCAACATATTGGTCATTCAAATAGACATCCGCACGGTGTAATACACCTTCAAATCGAACAAAATGTCTGCGTTGAATGTTTTTTCTTATATGAATTTGCTTTCGATAAACACTTTCAAATTGATAAACGGACTCCGTATAGTTGTTGTATCCGAAAGTGGCGTTCGTATGCGGAATATCCACCAACGGTAGGTCAGTATCATCCGTATTTGATTTTAACAAATCATCTGTTTTCTTACCAAAACGCCATCCATAGTTTAAGGGGGTAATTGTTCTCATGAATTCACCTATATCGATTTTAGGGCGAAATCATCGAAATGTGCCCATGCAGTGGCTGCCCCGCTGCCTTTCAGTCCAATTTGAACAGTGAGCGTTTCTGTAAGTGTGAATGTCATTTCATTTTTTTGCCAATCACTCCAGGATACACCGTATATAAAGGCTTGTTCAAATAAATTTGTATTACCACTTGAAACATAAAGTTGAACATTTGGTCGATGAACTTCACCGTTCATCGCACTTCTGCCATAAACGATTAAAGTATATGTCCCTGGTTGTAGTGTGACGGTTTGATAAACACTGAAATCATAGGCAGCAGATGCCCAAATATTCAAGTTATTGTGGCCATAATTATCGGTAGTACGTGGGTTTTTGCTTTCAACCTTGACCGCACCTGTGACGGTTTGTGTGACAGACCAGCCATTGACGAGACTGAAATCTTTCACGTCAGCTGTAACTTTACCGCCTTCTTCAAAACTGCCATTGATGAGGTAATTTTCATAAGCTTCGACTTGACAGACCACATTTAATGTTTGCGTGCCATGAGTTACAGTACCATGAATTGTATAATTGCCAGCCCCTTGGATTGTTGCTAATTCGGTCGGATTCCAAGTGATCGGTACCATCGTACGGCGATCCAGTGAGGTATAGGCAATGGTATGTGTGGGTAAAGTTTCATTGGCACGAATATTGATCACTACGGACAGTTCGGTTTCCAATGTTTCAATTTGTTCATCATCAAAGGTGGATGTTCGCATTAAATTGAATACGTTCAAACTCGGTAATACCTTACCAGAAAAACTGAACAATGCTTGGTTGGCCCAAGATGCTTTACCAATCGATGAAACGTCATCGCCTTGTGCAGTCAAGTATTCAATTGCCCCACCGCTAGCCCAACCGGCCCCATTGACGGCTAACCAAGCGGGTTCCCAGTAAAATGAACCAATACCAGATTCAATGGATGCAACTGCAGCATTGACATCTCGTATGTAACTGGCTTGTCCTTGCATCGATGTTTTATAGCCGCCTTCGGATTCCATTTCCGAAGAGTAAATATTGGCTGAGAACTCGTTGCTATAATCGGTGTAACCATAAGAGTATTCCATGACTGCGATTTGTTGTGGGTATCGTGCCTCTAATGCAGCCAATGTTTGTTGGAATTTTTCAAGTGTACCATGCCAAAATGAATAATAGGATAAACCTATGATGTCAAATTCGACATTATTTTCGACCATTTTATCGAAAAAGTAGGTTAATCGTTGTTCAGATGCCCCTTCAGCCAAATGTATGACGGTTTGGATTTTTGGGCTGATTTCTTTGACCGCTTTTAGACCTGCATTTAAGAACATCGCCAATCGACGGTATCCACGGGTAGCGATGTTGCCATTTGGGTATACCATGCCGTTGTTTATTTCATTGCCGATTTGTACCATATGCGGTCTAACGCCGGCTTTTTCAAATGCTTTTAAGGTATCTTTCGTATAGGTATATATGGCGTCCACGACTTGTTCATCTGTAAAACCAGTCCAAGCACGCGGGATGCTTTGTTTGGATGGGTCTGCCCAAAAGTCGCTGTAGTGGAAATCGAGTGCAATTCTCATACCTACACGTGCAGCTCTTTTGGCAATCTCAATACCAGTGTTTGTGTCGTTGTTGCCGCCACCAAAACCTAAACCTTGCTCATTGGTAGGGTTGTGCCACAAACGAATTCGGACATAATTGACGCCATAATCTTTTAAGATTTCAAAAACGTCTTGTTCCTCACCATTTGCATTGTAGAATACGCCGCCTTTGGCTAATACATCGAGGATGGATGACATATCTACACCAATAATGAAATCATCGGGTAGGTCAACAGGCAAAACTTGGATTTGGTCTGCCGTATCGTCATCATAAATAACTTTCAAGTCTGCGATGGACTCATTATTTCGTTTGGTACCAATCGTTGGCGTATATTGGATGGGTTTATCGATATAATCGACATAGCTTTTGGATTGACAAGCCACTAATGTGGTGATGAATAGCAACGTGATGATGAATAAAGTGATGTGTTTTCTCATGATTCCTCCGTCAAATGATTGTTTTTTTGATATAAGGTTGGTGAAACCTTCTTAATGCGTTTAAATTCTGCTGAGAAATGTAAAGCATTGTCGTAACCGACTTTCGATGCGATTTCTTTTACCGACATCGTTGAATTGATCAAGTATTGACTGGCTTTTTGCATGCGATACTCAATCAAATATTCTTTAGGTGAAGTGCCTAGTTGTTCTTTAAAGATATTGGCCAGATAGTTTGGGCTTAACGATAAAGCATTCGCAACATCGGTAATCTTGATTTTAAACTGAAAATTATTCTCCATAAATTGTTTTGCCATGCGTATATGCGTCTCTTTTGAACTCAACAATACATCTTTTTTTCGATTACTGATGAGCATTCGATACAAAATACTGATGAAAACCGAAATTGATTCTAAAGTTAAGTATTTAGAATGATTATATTTATCAGCTAAATCATTGAATAACGCTTTGAGTTCTAAGGATTTTGCATCGTGGTATATCGGTTGATCCAAAGACAAACCAATACGGCTCAAATAATCATCCGAACGTGAGCCATTAAATCCAATCCAAACATATATCCACGGGTCGTTCGCATCTGGGTAATACTGGGCTGTGTATCCAGGTGGGACATAAAACAAATCACCCTTTTTTAAAAAATACTTTTTCGCATTCAAGATAAAGACACCTGACCCATAAAGCACATAGTGAAAAATATGATACGGTTTGATGTCCATGAGAATACGCTTGTCCGGTTGACATTTTTCTCTGCCACATTCATATAAAGATAATTCAGTAAAATTGGCCACGAGTAGGCCGTCAATCGAGTTCATATAGCTACCTTCACTTTCATTATAATAGAAAAAACGCTTACATCTGGATTGATTATAACATGTATCTTACATTTTTATATATGGCTGAAAAGGGATTTAGATTAGTTTTTTACATTGCGTAGAATTTTATATATATTGATAAATCTATTATTAGGCTATTCTTCGCATAAATTCGGTATTAAACTGATAATAATAACGATGAAATACCTATGAAAAAATGATATTTATATATACCTGATACGAAGTAAAGGTTTGTTTTTATCTATCAAGATACGTAGATTTACACATACTCTATTGATTTAAAAAATGGATAAAATAAAAAAAACATCCCATGTTGGGATGTTATTCTTCTGAATTGGACAAGATGGCGAGGAACGCTTCTTGTGGGACGTCGACCGAACCCACCGCTTTCATCTTCTTCTTACCTTCTTTTTGTTTCTCTAATAGTTTACGTTTACGTGAGATATCGCCACCATAACATTTCGCCAATACGTCTTTGCGCATCGCTTTGATGGTTTCTCTCGCAATGATCTTATTACCAACCGCTGCTTGAACAGGAATTTCAAACATTTGTCTTGGGATTAATTCTTTTAACTTTTCACAAATGACTTTACCTCTTTGGTAAGCAAAATCTCTATGGACAATGAGGGATAAAGCATCCACAACATCGCCGTTGAGTAATATATCCATTTTTTGAAGTCGCGATTCTTTATACTCACCAATTTCATAGTCAAATGACGCATAACCACGGGTGCTTGATTTCAATTTATCAAAAAAATCATAGACGATTTCTGATAATGGCAATTCATAATGAATCATGACACGCGTTTTATCCAAATAGTTCATATCCATGAAAATCCCGCGTTTGCGTTGTGCTAAATCCATAACTGCACCCACATAATCAGATGGACACATGATGGTAGCTACCACATAAGGTTCTTCAATGGACTCAATTTCTTGAGGGGTTGGTAATTTGGATGGGTTATCGATGACCAGTTGATCACCATTGGTTAAATTGACATGGTAAATAACCGATGGGGCTGTCGCAATCAGTTCTATGCCGAACTCACGGTCTAAGCGTTCTTGAACAACTTCCATGTGCAGTAAACCTAAGAAACCAGTTCTAAATCCAAACCCTAAGGCTTGAGAGGTTTCAGGTTCATAAGCCAGTGAAGCGTCATTGAGCGCTAATTTATCCAATGCATCTTTCAATTCGTTAAATTTGGAAGAATCAATCGGGTAAAGTCCACAGAATACCACAGGGTTCAATTTGCGATAACCTGGTAGGGCTTGTTTTGCACGATTATTCTTTAATGTAATAGTATCGCCTACGCGTACGTGTGAGATGGTTTTAATGGCTGCTGTGAGGTAACCTACGTCACCAGCAGCGAGGAACTCACGTTTTTCTTCTCTTGGGGCATGGACACCGACTTCAATGACCTCATAGGTTGCACCATTGCTCATCATCTCAATGATATCGCCTTTTCTGACAATCCCATTTTTGATTCGAATGTAAGGGATGACCCCACGATACGCATCGAAAATCGAGTCAAAGATCAAAGCTTGCAATGGTTCATCGATGGAACCTTGTGGTGCAGGTACATGGGCGACCACTTGTTCCATGATTTCTTGGATTCCAATGCCAGCTTTAGCCGAAGCCAATACCGCGTGGTCTGCAGGAATACCAATCACATCTTCAATTTCATTTCTAACTTTTTCAGGGTCAGCACTCGGTAAATCGATTTTATTGATGACTGGTAAGATTTCAAGGTTATTTTGTAGGGCTAAATGGACATTCGCTAAGGTTTGAGCTTGGATGCCTTGGGCAGCATCCACGACTAAAATCGCGCCTTCACAAGCTGCCAGTGAGCGAGATACTTCATAGGTGAAATCGACATGCCCTGGGGTATCAATCAAGTGGAACGTATAAATCTCGCCATCCAATGCGCGATATTTGATTTCTACCGCTGTCAATTTGATGGTGATACCACGTTCTCTTTCAAGGTCCATCCCATCGAGAATTTGTTCTTTCATCTCACGTTGCGTGAGGGTTTGAGTTTGTTCCAAAATTCTATCCGCGAGGGTAGATTTACCATGGTCTATATGCGCGATAATCGAAAAATTTCTGATTCGTTTTTGTCTTTCTAAAATATCATGTTTATTCAAGGGTTGCACATCACTTTCTAACGTTAAAATTTTATCATTTTAGGGCTTTATAAGCAAGATATTTCAATCTGGTGAAGCTTAATTAGAAATAAAACGTTTTCAAAGAAGTCAATTTCAAATAGGATTGCATTTTATTTGACAAAAAGATATAATGGTATCGTAATAAATCAATTCATAGGAGGAATTTAATAATGAAAAAGATTTTGGTATTACTACTTGTCGTAGTTGCCGCTTTTGGCTTGTCTGCATGCCAAGAAAAAGAATTCAAAGTTGACGGCGAATTCTTAGCATACAGCCTTGAAGTGAACAACAACAAACCTCAAGTAACTTTCGTAACTGTTACCATTGAAAAAGGTAAAATTGTAGGTTACAACATTGATGTTCGTCAAGGTACAAGAACTCAAAACTCTGAAACACAAGCTTACACATGGGCATGGAACGCTAAGACTAAAAAAGAACTTGGTGATGACTATGGTATGGCTAAAGTTGAAGGCCAATTAGAATGGTACGAACAAGCTGCTTTAATCGAAGCATACTTATTAAAAAATGGTGTTGATTCATTAGATTCTACCCCAATCGGCGAAGCTTTCGCAGTTGACGGTATGGCTGGTGTTACCATCAAGAATGCTTACACTGAAGTTGCTAAAGCTGCAGTTGCAAACGCTAAAGAAGGTCTATTCACTTCTATCTATTGCTCAAGCACGGACTTCTATTTTGCAACCATGAAAGTGGATGCTAAAGGTAAAGTTTCTGATTTAGTAATCGACGTAAGACAATCTACAAGAACTCAAGCTACAGGTACTTTCGTATGGAATGCTCAAACTAAACAAGAATTAGGTGCTGCATATGGTATGAAGGGTGTAGGTGCTAAACAAGTATTCGCTAATGGTGCTTGGACAGCTTCTGCTACTGAAAAGACTACACTTGAATGGAATGAACAAATCCAATTAATCTTAGACTATGTTGCAGCAAATGGTTGGGACGGTTCCGTTGATCCAATCGCTGACCGCGCTGGTGCTAAGAATGGCGTTATGGTTGACTCTCTTGCAGGTGTTACCATCAGAACTGCTGGTTACTACAAGCTATTAGACACTATTTTCGCATACGCTGGTAAATAATTAATAAACAATGAGATGCAATCCCCTGGGGTTGCATCTTTTCTTTCAATCGATAGACTTATACAAAAAAAACAGCTGAGGTTGCTGTTTTTTTGTTGTCAATCTGCATAAGCCATGTTCTGTTCTCTTTCGAGTGTAATCATTTATCTCTATCATAAGCCCAAAGCTACATTCATTTATGTGCTTCGAGTGCCCCTACCAAAATTTGGGTTACTAGCTTGTGGGGTTTACCGCGTTTCATTCCATCGTTTCCAATGGACTCGTTTCTGTGGCACATTACAGTATTTGCATGGTTGCCTTTAGCAAATTTAACCGCCATTACACCAGGGTGTATCCTAAGTTATTGTTTCCTTAGGCACAATCACTACAGTCATCTCAGACTGTGCTAGCATGGACTTTCCTAACCGGCGAACCGGCTCGATTACCTTCAATTGACGAAGTATATTCTATAGTATATTAGGATAAATGTCAAGGCTTAATGAAGACATATGTGATCCCGTCATTGCCTCTTTTAAAATCGGAATCATTCAGGATTAATGGCTTATATTTTTGAATCAAATCGGCATATCCCATGAATGAAACTAAGGCTTCACCGGGGATAAAATCACGAATTTGATTACTTTCTTTTAAATTTTCTAATATTTCATGGACCATGTGTTTGATTTTACCGCCCACACCAGAAGAACCATATCCGTGGATGATTTTAATGACTTTTTCGGATTTATGTCTTTTGATCCCATTCAGTAACAACGTTTTCGCAACTTCAACCGTTGGCATACCGGTCTTTACATCCACTCTATTCATCAAAATCTCCTAACAAAAAAGATGCCGAGGCATCTTCTTTAAATTATTGTTCTAAAGCGTCTTTTCTTGAAAGGTCAATACGGCCTTTGTCATCGATGCCGATGCATTTAACGAGGATGACATCACCCACAGAAACGACGGATTCTACTTTTTCTACGCGTTCTTTCGCCAATTTGGAAATATGAACTAAACCTTCAGTGCCTTTCCATAATTCAACGAAGCAACCGAATTTTTCAATTCTAACAACGGTACCCTCATAAATCTTACCGATTTCAGCTTGCTTTGTGAGGTTTTCAATCATCGCTTTCGCTTTCTTGATCCATACCATATCCGAGTGCATCAAGAACACACGACCATCTTGTTCGATGTCAATCTTAACTTGGTTGCAATCTTCAATGATTTGGCTGATGATCTTACCACCCGAACCGATGACATCACGAATCTTATCAGGGTTGATCTTCATCATGACAACTTTTGGCGCGTATGGTGATAATTCTTCTCTAACTGTCGGGATGGTTTGTAACATGTGATTCAATATTTCTAAGCGACCTTCTTTGGCTTGTGCCAAAGCTTCTCTTAAAATGTCTTCAGTTAAACCGTCAATCTTGATGTCCATTTGAAGTGCTGTAATACCTTCTTTTGTACCAGCCACTTTAAAGTCCATATCACCAAAGTGGTCTTCCAACCCTTGGATGTCTGAAAGGATGGTATAAGCTTCACCTTTTTTGATCAAGCCCATCGCGATACCAGCGACCGGTGCTTTTAATGGGACACCTGCAGCCATTAAGCTCATGGTACCTGCACAAATCGAAGCTTGAGAAGTGGAACCGTTGGATTCTAAGATTTCAGAAACCACACGGATGGTATATGGGAATTCTTCTTCGCTTGGTAAGACTTGAAGGATGGCTCTTTCACCAAGTGCACCGTGACCAATTTCACGACGACCTGGGGAACCATAACGACCGGTTTCACCGACAGAGAATTGAGGGAAGTTATAATGTAACATAAAACGCTTAGAATCTTCTGGGGATAGCCCATCAATGATTTGGTTTTCACCTAAAGAACCTAAGGTTGTAATCGACAATGCTTGAGTTTGACCGCGTGTGAACAAAGCAGAACCATGAACACGTGGCAATAAGTCTACACGGCTGGATAAAGGACGAATTTCGTTTACTTTACGGCCATCTGGTCTTACTTTATCTTCAGTAATCAGACGTCTGACTTCATCGATTTCGATGTTTTCTAAAGTCATTTTAACGGACTTCATATAAGTATCTTTCGCTTCAGCGTCAAACACTTTCACGCCTTCAACTTCTTTAAAGAATGCTTTCGCACCAAATTTTTCAACGGTTTCTTCCACGATTAAGTCAATGGCATGTTGTCTTTCGTGTTTACCCTTAACGGATACCGCTTTAATCAAACGGGCTTCTGCGAATGCCTTAACGGCTTGTTCGATGTCTTTATCCACAATAAACATATCGAATGGGGCTTTTTCTTGACCCAATTCTTTTTGAATTTGTTCTTGGAATTCTACGATTTTCTTGATTTCAGCGTGACCAAACATCAATGCAGCCAACATATCTTCTTCAGATACTTGTTTCGCACCTGCTTCAACCATGTTGATGGCTTCTTTAGTACCAGCAACGGTCAAATCAATGTCACTTTGTTCCATTTCAGCCACGGTTGGGTTGATGATGAGTTTGCCATTGACACGGCCAACAATCACACCAGCCACACCCATCTTAAATGGGATATTGGATAACATCAATGTGAGTGATGAACCAATGAGTGCGGTCATTTCTGGGGTTGCGTCATGGTCAGATGACATGACGGTATTGATGATTTGAACTTCATTTCTATAACCATCTGGGAATAATGGACGGATCGGTCTGTCAATTAAACGGGAGGTTAAGGTTTCATGTTCGGAAGGACGACCTTCACGTCTCAAGAAACCACCAGGAATTTTACCAGCAGCGTATAGTTTTTCTTGGTATAACACTGTTAAAGGGAAAAAATCTTGGGTGGATGCAGAATCTTTTGCAACTGCAACCGATAATACAGCCGAGTCTCCGTAATAGAGCATCGCTGCTGCGTTGGCTTGTTTCGCTAATTCGCCGATTTCGACTCTTAGCGTACGGCCACCAATGACCGTTTCATAAATGCGCTTTTCGCTCATAATATAAAAATCTCCTTCATTTTATATTTTCTTCTATTTTATATATGTATGCCTTAATCATTATACACCAAAATAAGGCCATTTACTAGTAAAAAAAAGATTGCTTTCGCAATCTTTTAGCCACGTAGATTGAGTTTTTCAATCAAAGCAGTGTAGGCTACCAAATCAGACTTCTTTAGGTAAGATAAGAATCTCTTACGTAAACCAATCTTTTGGAATAAGCCACGTTTAGAATGGAAATCGTGTGTATGAACGGCTAAGTGCGCGTTCAATTGGTTGATTTCTTCTGTTAGGACTGCGATTTGAACTTGTGCAGAACCTGTGTCCTTATCATTGATTTGGAATTCTTTGATAAGTGCTTGCTTCTTTTCTTTTGAAATTGCCATGTTTATATCCCTTTCTCGTTAAACTAAAGACTAGGAGGCACCCATAATCCTTGTTTACGCCATAACCATTTTAACACAAATTGAACAAATTGCAAGACTTAAATCTTAATAAATTGTTCAACGTTTAAAACAAACACAGTCGCACCGCCAACTTTAACTTCAACCGGTAAACTTGAGAACATACCGAATTCACTGATGATGGAGTTTGGTACAAGTTTTGCTCTGGTTTTGCTGTGTTCTTCGATGATTTCTAAGATTCTTGGTACCTTTTCATCGTTGGTACCAATCAAAAAGGTTGTATTTCCTGTGAGTAGGAAACCACCGGTAGTTGCGAGTTTTGTTACAAAATAGTTTTCTTTAACTAAACCTTTGGAAACTTTATTTGAATCATCATTTGAGATAATCGCTAACACGAGTTTCATAATATACACCACCTTACGTTTATTTTATCATACGAGGAAATAGTTATCAATCATTTGGATGAAAGTCTTTTGACATCTTCAATATCCTTTTGTAATTGAACGATGAGGGCTTCTTTCGATTTAAACTGTTGTTCAGGTCTCAAATAAAGCCTAAAGAATATTTCCAATTTTTTACCGTAAATCATTTCGTTGAAGTCTAAAATATAAACTTCAACTCTTTTTTTAACACTGTAATTGATGGTTGGATTGTAACCAATGTTAAGTGCGCCTGGGTACATGTGGCCTTCATATAATACATCGACATAATACACGCCATTGGGTGGTAAAACATAGGTTTGTAAATCCAAATTTGCGGTTGGCATGCCTAAAGTTCGGCCTACTTTGTCGCCATGGATGACCACACCTTCTATGCTATATGGACGCCCAAGTAACAATTCAGCTCTGGCTAATTCACCAGAATATAACAAGTCTTTGATGTAAGTGGTCGATATACGAGTATCCTGATGGGTCACATTCTCCACCAATACGACTTCGAAATGCTTTTTTAAATCCTCCACATGTCCAGAAGCATGCGAACCAAATCGGAAATCAATCCCAAGAACCAAGCGTTTGACATTGAGTGCTTTTAAGCGCTCAATGAAGGCTTCTTTAGTGGTGGATGCCATTTGCATATCAAAATTTGCGATGAATAGATGATCCACCCCCATCGATTCGATGAGACGGATTTTTTTATCTAAACTCATCAAAATGACGTGGTCTTTCATGCCACGCAATACCTTCATGGGGTGTGGCGAAAATGTCAGGACGGCACTTTCAGTATCGTGGTATTGTGTTTGTTTGATCAATGCTTGATGACCCAAGTGTAAACCATCGAAATTACCAATGGTCATGGTGAGGGGTTGGTCATTTTTAAAAGCATGGAAATCATTGATTTGTAAATCCATGGTCATTCTCCTAACTGAATCAGTGGTTTATAGTTTTTGCCGTCTTTTTTGAATATCGCAATCGGTTTATTGTCTTTTGAATAAGCTGTAAAAGGGCCATCTATCAAGGTTTGACGTTCATCGAGTCTTACCCCATTTCGAATGAGGGGAATCAAATAATCGTCAATCACCACCTTATCTAAGGATTTGGCATAGTCTTCAAGTGTAAAATTTGGCAACGTAAATTCATCAATTTCAGCCAAACGATACGCGGTTGCTAAAGAATAACGACCCGAATTTGTGCGTCGAAGTGCACTTAAATGACTCGGAATATTGAGTGAAACACCAAAATCGTGGGCAATCGAACGGATATACGTGCCTTTCGATACTTTGATTTCAAATTTGAAAGATTGGTTTAAGTAAGCGGATGTCCTTTCAAATTCATGGATGACCATCGGACGTTCATCAATTTCCACTGATTTTTCAGCTCTGGCATATTCATAAAGCTTTTTGCCTTGAATTTTGATGGCAGAGTAAATGGGTGGCAGCTGTGAATCACGAGATAAAAATGATTTGATGGTCTCATCGATTTCGAATTCACTCAATTCAAATGTGTCGAGCGTATCGACAACCTTACCGGTTTTATCATAAGTATCGGTTGAATAACCAAAAGTGATGGTGCCTTCATATGTTTTTGTTTCTGAAATCATTAAGTCTGACAGTTTGGTAGCTTTGCCAACCAAAACGACCAAAAGACCCGTTGCCATGGGGTCTAATGTCCCTGCATGACCGACTTCTTTGGTATTGAGTTGATTACGTAACTTGCGGATGACATCAAAAGAAGTCATACCCGCAGGTTTATCGATTAAGAAGATACCTTCCATATTATCACCTCTTCCATTATACAATAAAAGGTGAGAATTATGCCCAAAAATGTCACTTTCATGTATAATAAATACGAGGTGTTTTTATGATAATCCATCAAAAATCTTTTTCTCAATTAACCAACATCGAATTGTATCAACTATTAAAATTACGTAGTGAAGTGTTTGTGGTCGAACAAACGGCGATTTATCAAGATTTGGATGATCTTGATTATCGTGCAACACATTTCTTCGTTAAAGAAAACGATGTGATTGTTTCCTATGTTCGGACGATGCCATTAGGGATTAAGTTTGATGATGCTGCATCTTTAGGACGTGTGGTATCTTACCCTGCGGTTCGTAATAAAGGCTATTCTAAAGCATTGATTCAAACAGCCATCGATCATCTATTCTTAACTGAAACGGCGATTAAAATTGAAGGTCAAAGCTATTTGAGACGATTTTATGAAGGTTTTGGTTTTACAGTGATTTCCGACATTTATTTGGTAGATGGGATTGACCATTATGCAATGGTGTTAAAAAAAAGTGATCGAATCTAGTTCGACCACCCTAATTAAGACACGACTAGGTCGTGTTTTTCATTTGTTATTGGATTGAATCCATTTCCAAACAGCATCTTTTGGTGCGAAACCACTTTGTCTGGATACTTCTACGCCATCTTTAAACAAAATCAAAGTAGGTACACTGGTAATGCCATAAGTTTCTTTCGCAAGTGCTCTAAATTGATCTATATCAACTTTAACAAAAGGAATTTGTGGTTGTTCTTCAGATAATGCTTCCAATTGTGGCATCAACATCTTGCATGGTCCACACCAAGTTGCGAAAAAATCGACCAAGACAAGACCTTGTCTACCAATCACTTTTTCAAATTCACTGCCGTCATACGTAATAAGCATATAATACCCTCCAATTTCATCTTTACTTAAGTTAATTATAAATTATGTAACCGGTTATTTCAAGCCTAAAGCAATTTACTTCAATGTAATGATGGTTACACCGTTCAAGCCTTCGCCTTCACCACCATAACGATAAGCATTCACATAAGGTGAGGATTTGATGACGTCATATACAGCTTTACGAACAGCCCCAGTGCCGAAACCATGAATAACACGAACCGTTCGCATGTGATTTAAAACGGCATTATCGAGAAATTTCTCCAATTCATCTTTCACATCTTCAAAACGATACCCTCTTAAATCCAGTTCCATTTTGACATCACTCACCGCTGGTTTAGTCTCCACCGTTTTGGCTTTGATGGTTCGCGGACGAATGGTTGGTTCTTCGGTTGGTTTTAAATCTTTCGCATCAAACATCAATTCGAACATCCCGAATTTTACTTTGAATTGGTTCTTAACTTTTTGCGTGATGACACCATTTTGGTCATAGGATTTGATGAACACGTGGTCCCCTACCTTTAATTCACGATTCACTTCCTTAGGGATGTCATCGAAGTCCAATTGTTTAAATTCATATTTAATTTGAGCAATCTCATGGTCTTTCAAATCCTTCATAGATAGGATTTCAATCAATGCTTGAGCTTTCTCCAAATTGGCTTTCATCTGTTTGTCGGCTTGTGCCTTGGTTTTCGCTAGTATGGCGTCTTTTTCAGCTTCTAAAGTACTGATTTTGGTTTCATAATCCCGTTTTAGTGTTTGAATTTCCAACAAAGTTTTAGATAACGCCGCTTCTTTTTGTTTAACGATGAGCGATTCATCTTCAAAGGCTTTGATGGATTTGGTGAGGTCATTTTCTTTCAAGCTTGAATACCCTTGAGCTAATCGGATGACCTCATCACTGAGTCCGAGCTTCTTAGCGATATAAAGGGCATTGGAAGACCCACTGATGCCATAATTGATACGGTATAAAGGTTTTAAAGTGTCGATATCAAATGCAACACTCGCATTGGCAATGTGAGGGTGCGTATAAGCGTAGACTTTGAGTTCTGAATAGTGGGTTGTAACAATCATGCGCAAGTTAAACGGTTCTAAATAGTCCAAGATACCCATGGCAAGTGCACTGCCTTCTTGTGGGTCAGTGCCACTGCCCAGTTCATCGAGTAAAACCAGAATATGGTCAGTTGCAACATCAACGATGTGCTTTATCTTACGCATGTGAGATGAAAACGTAGACAACGACTGCAATATGGACTGTTCATCGCCAATATCCGCATATACACCTTTGAATATCGATAATACCCCTTCAGATTTCATCGGGACCAGTAAACCGGATTGTGCCATGAGTGTCAGCAATCCCGTGGTTTTCAAAGCAACCGTTTTACCCCCAGTGTTGGGGCCTGAAATCAATATCGTACGCTTGATTTCATTCAACTCAAGAGAGATCGGCACCACGATTTTTGGATCGATGAGTGGGTGTCTGGCATCGACCAAACGTATCAAACCTTGGTCATTCATTTGTACAGCATAACCATCGATTTCTAAAGCGTATTTGGCTTTACTTTGGAGCAAATCCAATATCAATAAAGCATCCAAATTGCCTTTTAATTCTTCAACATCCACTTTGAGTATAGCAGAGATTTCTTCCAATATTTTGATGATTTCTTGTTGTTCTTGGAACATTAAGCGTTCTAACTCAACGGTCTTTTCAATCGTTTCGATGGGTTCGATGAAGGCTGTTGTTCCCGAAGAAGATTCATCATGAATGATGCCTTTAAAGGTATTTTTATATTCTGCTTTTACAGGTAGACAATAGCGGTTGTTACGCATAACAATCATTTGATCATTCAATTGTGAAGCGCGTTTTTGCAATAGGCTATTTAAAATTTCACGACGCTGTTGTTCCAATCGGCGTTGCTGTTTTCGGATGGTTGCGAGTGCTTCTGAAGCACTGTCTAAGACAATCCCATCGGGGTCAATCTTCGAATCGATTAAAGACACGAGGTGTTCCGTTGGGAAAAGTCTTTCATAGATGAATTTTATATCATCAAAATTCATCTTATTTCGGATGATTTCTTTAAATACATGGATGACGTCTTTGGTCATAACCATGAACAACCGAACCGACAATATGTCTTTGATGGATAATACCTGTCCAATCGTTAGTGCATTGAATAGGTCATCGATATCGTAGTCTTCAATCAATGGAAAAGACCCCATCCTTGCAATCAAGTCGAGGGTTTGTTTGGTCTTCTGTATTTCCATTTGAACAGATTCAAGGTTGTCCAACGGGGTCAGATTTAAGATGTTTTGAATCGTCGTTTGACACATCGCATATTTTGAAATTCGCGTCAGTACGACATCAAACTCGAGTGCTTTGAAAGCGTAACTCATAGTATCACCTCTTACATTTTATCAAATTTTATGGTATAATCATATAGAGTTAGGAGAAAATATATGGCAAATTACAGTTTGAGTATTTCACCCGAACAATTAAATATACTGATTCAAGCATATAAATCGTTCGAACGTGATCACTCGAATCAGTATGTTGCATTTTCGGCCGTTAAAAATGGACTCACGATTCATGCATATAAAACCGGTAAAGTCGTGCTACAAGGCGAATATGAACAAGAATTAAGTCACATCAAAAGCATTCTAGGCATCGAAACCTATGCTGCGATTGGTTCAGATGAAGTTGGCACTGGTGACCTGTTTGGTCCGATCGTGGTCTGTAGTGCTTATGTGTCTAAAACAGACATTGCATTCTTAGAATCCTTAGGCGTCAAAGACTCCAAAGCGATGACAGATGCGATGATTTCTAAAATTGGACCGATTTTAGCCAACCGATTAATTCACTCAATATTGATTTTAAACCCCGAGAAATACAATGAAATGGTTCGTAAAGGTTACAATATGAATAAGATTAAAGCCTACTTACACAACCATGCCATCATCAAAACTTCAGAGAAATTGACGGAAAAAGTACCGGTTATTTTGGATCAATTTTGTGAACCACCGATTTACTTTAACTATTTAAAAACAGAAAAATTGATCTACCGTGACATTAATTTCTATACCAAAGCAGAAAGTGTCCACATCAGTGTAGCCGCTGCTTCCATCATTGCAAGGTATGCATTCCTCGCGAAGATGCAACAATTCTCCAAGTACATTGGCCTTAATTTATTGAAAGGCGCTGGCAGTGAAGTGGATAAACAACTCGTGGAAATTTATAAATCCAGAGGTTATCAGGCATTACCACCCATCACCAAGCTCAATTTTAAAAATTTAACCAAGAATCACATTGAAAGCCCCATCAAAATAAATTAACCTCCACAAAAAATGTGGAGGTTTTGTTTTATAAATCGTTATTTTCAAGCTTTTCTAAGGTTTTCTTGAATATTTCTGGTGATTCATGGGTAAATTCAAGGTATTTACCGGTTCTTGGATGAACAAATCCCAACGTTTTCGCATGCAAAAACTGTCCGGTTTCGCCGTAAACAGGTTTGTTGCCATACAAAGGGTCGCCTAGAATCGGGTGACCAATATATTGCATGTGGACACGGATTTGATGGGTTCTACCCGTTTCCAGTATACATTCAATATAGTTGTGTTTTTTATAGCGTTTTAAGACTTTAAAATGCGTGATTGCCAATTTACCGTCGTCGGTCACAGCCATTTTCAATCGGTTGATTTCATCACGTCCGACTGGGGTGGATATTGTACCTGAATCTTCGACGATTGGATTTAAACAAATGGCCTCATAAACACGTCTAACTGTTTTTTCCTGAAGTTGTGTGACCAAGGATTCATGGGCGAAATTGGTTTTGGCTACCAACAGTAACCCCGAGGTATCTTTATCGATACGGTGCACAATCCCAGGTCGTAGTGTACCATTGATGTCAGATAATGACTTGATTTGATACTTTAGACCATGGACCATGGTGACTTCTTTAAAACTCACTGCAGGGTGGACAACCATCCCTTGAGGTTTGTACACGACGGCGACATCGTCATCTTCATATACGATTTCAAGGTTTAAGTTGACCGGATCAATTTTGACCACTTCATCACTTGAATAGACAGTGAGTTCATCATCAAAACGCACATTATAACTCGCCTTGATGGGTTCACCATCGATATGTACTTGTTTCGCATCAAATAACTTTTTAATTTGACTGCGTGTGGTTTCGGTAAGCAGTTGTGCTACAAACACATCGGCGCGTAACCCCACGTGAGATGATTCTACATTAAATACCCATTTATTCATCGTTTTTGCTCCAAAAAGAATACATCGATTGCGAACAATATCACACCCACCGTCAATGCGGAATCGGCGATATTAAACGTCGGAAATTCGTAACTACCAAAAATAAATTGTAAGAAATCTACCACATAACCCAATCGTAAACGGTCAATGAAGTTACCTAGTGTACCACCAATCATCAATGAAATTGCGGTACTATAGACCCATTTTTGTTTAAAATCTACGGATTTAAATAAGTAGCCAAAGAAAACTAAGGAAATGATCGTCACAATGACGAGGAATAGCCAGTTACCTTCAAACATACTCCAACCTGCGCCATAATTGTGGCGTTCAATCAAATTGAAAAAGCCATCAATGACCACAATGGTACGGTTACCAATTTGAGTCACGGTTAAGTATTTAGTAATCTGATCCAAAATAATGATGAGTCCAATGATGATGATACCAATAATCATACGATGTAACCTCCAAATATCATGTATAAGGTATAAACCAATCCAAACCATAAGGCACCATAGGTGTATGTATACAGTTTGAATAGCCTTCTTATTTTAACAAATTCGTGGTCGTTTGAATAGTCTTTTATGTAATATGTTTGAAACACATAGGAAAGGTGAATGAACCCATAGCCAATCAAGGCACCATACACAATCCAAACTTTAATGTAACTCACAAAAACCAATAAATTGATGACCAATAGTGCAGGTAACAGCATGATCATTAAAGCAAGCCCGGTGGTCTGTAACACATAGGTGATGTTTTTCTTAATCGACCAGGTGTTCGTTAGGATTCGATACGTTTTTCTTGCCTCAAGGTAGTCGTGTAAGGATGCTTTGAATCGCTTCATCGATGTCACCTACCTTTATCAGTGTAAATGATGGGTTATTCAATTTTTCATATACGGCTAAGGCAGCATCATAATTGGCCGCTGCACATAAAAATAAGTCCACATCATGATCATAGGCGGTATATATTTTTTGTTCGATGCCACCAATTTCACCAATCGAACCATCCAGTTCAATGGTCCCTGTGCCAGCGATCTTCAAATCTTTTAAGTCGATATTCAATAATTTCATGTAAATATCGAGTGTTTGAATCATGCCCCCAGAAGGCCCACCAATGAAGTCATTGCCATAGGTAGTACCGATATTTGGGGTGGTTTCAATGTCAAAATAAGGTTCTAAACGAATGCCATAACGATCGATGGTGGTCAGTTTATTTAAAGATAATGTTACTAAGTTTCCATCTCTTAATACTTTAACCATAACGCTATTTTGATTAGAAAAATAACCAAAAAACTCATGTTGTGGGACATCTAAATGGGAAACACCTTCGACTTCAACCAAAATATCACCCAAACGGATGCCAGTTTGACCTTTTTCAACAAAACTGACCATATAACCCAAGGGTGTGTAGTCGATTTCGATGCTTGAGTCTATGAGTTTAGCTTTGGTATAGGCTTGAATGGTGGCGTATTGATAACTGATTTCTTCTGCAATTTGACCCATTTTGAATTGGTCCATCGCACTCATACCTCGATAGGCATCGGGTAGCTTAGAAATATCAATGGTATCTGTAAACATCGCCAAAACATATTGAAATAGGGTCGGTTTATCCATGCTCACGACATATATTGTATAAAAATGACTGCGATCTGTTTCCAAAATCTCTGTTTTCACCGGGGTTAGGTCGCCTTTGAGGGTTAATGTATAATCATCCAGTCTGTACGTAAAAAAGACACTTAAGCTGGCATATAATAAAACCAGGATGACACCAATGATTTTGTGTTTTAATAGCCACTTCATTTTTTAATCTCGATTTGTCCTAAATGAAATTGACGTATTTTAACACGAGCGGCAGTAAACATACGCATTGCTGCTTGACTGGATGGTGTATCTTCATACTTGTTTTCTTGATATACCAACTCTTTGATGCCACTTTGAATCAACAATTTTGTGCATTCATGGCATGGAAACAATGTGACATAACACACCCCATTTTTGATGGATTGGGTTGCATTTAAAATGGCGTTGGCTTCAGCATGAACGACATAAGGGTATTTGGTATCTTGCAAGTCACCCTCTTTGGTCCAAGGAAATTCATCGTCAGATAAGACCTGAGGTAAACCATTGTAACCTATCCCAATGATGCGTTTATCTGGATTAATGATGCACGCGCCTACCTGTGTGTTGGGGTCTTTTGAACGGAGTGCAGATAAAGAAGCCACACCCATAAAATACTGATCCCAAGAAATGTAATCAGTTCTTTTCATTTTTTTCTTCCTCTTTTAATAAACCCAAATTCACATGACAATACCCATTTGGATTCTTGATTAAATAATCCTGATGATATTCTTCTGCTTTATAATAATTTTTCAAAGGTTCGACAACAACCGCAAATTTTCGATCGGATAATGCTTGTCTTGATGAGATAAATTGACGGGAAATCACCGCATCTTCTTCGTGCTCAAAATACACCCCTGAACGGTATTGGATACCAACATCGTGCCCTTGTCTGTTGAGTGTATATGGGTTGATGATTCTAAAAAAGTGTTCTAAAATAGTTGGTAATTGAACGATTTTTTCATCATATTCCACTAATGTGACTTCTGCATGGGTAGCAATCCCATTGCATACTTCTTTGTAGGTTGGGTTTTCTTTGTTCCCATTGGCATACCCAACTTCGGTATGTTTAACGCCTTTTACATCTCTAAAATAGGCTTGGACACCCCAAAAGCATCCACCTGCCAAAATAATCTTTTTCATGATAATCCCTCCAAATTGCTTTATAAATATCATACCTTAAATTGGTCATTTTGACTAGTAAACAAGCCACAAATCGCATCGGATTCTTAATTATGGGATTTTTTTTGATGATCTATTCAAATCCCAAAACAGCTTTCATTTCAAAGGGCGTATAATGGAATTAAGCATATTTTTAAAAATTACTGACAAAAACAGGTAGTTCATTTGTTATATAGGTGTCAGGGATGTTGGGAGTGATCATATGTTTGATCAAATCAAATTGAAGCAAGCCATGAAACAACTGAAAAATGGTCATCATGATGCCATGGATGTGATTTATGATATAACCAACCGAATGGTGTTCTATCAAATTTATCGCATCGTGAAAAGAAAAGATGTGTCTGAAGAAATCATGCAAGACGTCTACATGAAAGTATTTCAACATCGTGCATCTTATCAAGAAGACCAACCGAAGTCTTGGATCATGCGGATCGCAAAAAATGAAGCCATCAATCATTACCACAAACAATCTCGAGAATCCCTCGTGGATGTGGAAACACTCAATCAACCCACCGATGACAAAAGCGAAACACCACTCATCGATATGGCAGCTCAAATTTTGGATGAAGATGAATTTTTCATCGTCATGCAATGTGTTGTTGAAGGCAAAACCAGACAAACGGTTGCCAATGTATTAAATTTATCCACTTCAGGTGTAACATTTAAACTCAATGTCGCACTTGAAAAACTCAAAAACCAGCTGGAAGGAGGTACCAATCATGACAAATAAAGATTTGATCAAACAATTAAAAGCGGAAGGTAAGACCATCGAAATCGATAAAAAACGTATTTTATCCCAAATCCCTAGACAAGAACAGCATAAACCACGTTTGGTTTCATGGCACCCGAAACTCGCGATGATGTTTGGATTACTCTTATTGGTTGTGCTTGGTATCACCTTATTTAGGCAAACACCAAACAACCCATCGATTGTGACGGTTGACATCAATCCATCGATCGAATTTACAGTGGATGCGAAGGATGAAGTGATTGCTTATCGCGCACTCAACTTGGATGGTGAGGTCTTAATTGAAACGATGGTTTTGACAAAATTATCTCTTAATGAAGCCATCGAAGCAGTCATTGAACATGCCACAGCATTGGGGTATATGACTCAAACATCCGTAGTCAATGTCACTGCATTCAATGAAAAATCTGATATTGAAAATAAACTGAATGAACGCATCAAAACACATTTTCAATCCAGAATTCAAATGATTGAAATCACAGATGAACTGATCAATGAAGCCAAAGCATTGAAGATTACCCCAAGAAAATTGGCACTCATTCAAGAAATCATTGAAATCGATCCAACGTACACAATCGATGATTTACGAAACTTTGACATTCCTAAACTCAATGAAATCAAACGTGGGTTTGTCGCAGCAGAACTTGCTGAATTGAAAGTAAAAGTTGAAACACTGAAAGCTGAACTCGAGGATCAAAAATCCGCACTCTTACTTGAAGTGGAAGCGTATATTTCTTTAGTGAATGCAGAAATTGTAAACCTAAAAAATCTATATGCCAATGATTTGATTGAATTCAACATGGCCTATACTACATTTTCAAATACATACTTTCCAAATGCACAAGTCCCATTACTACCAATCCTCAAGTATCAACGATTGTTACAATTAGAATCTAAAATGGATGCGTATGAAGCTTACTTAAAACAACAAGTAGAAACACTATTTGAAGCCAGTATCCGAGGTTTATATTCACATTTGGTTGATACGCATGCCAATCTGATCCAATTGAATCAATGGCAAGCACCAAACCATGTGATGGGTGTCCTAACATCCATTGAAGAATACTTAGATGCTTCCATTTATGACCAATTATTTTTAGCCAGTGCGAAACGACTCGATGTTTTATTGAATCAGTCTTCTTCTGGTTCAGGGCAAGCCTATAAGCGCATACTGGTCGAAGCTTATCAAGAATTTATGGTGTATTATACATCGAATCAAGTCAGTACATCTTTAAAAGAATCTATTTACATTCAAAACATCATTTTACAATATGAACAAAAGGAGCAATAACATCATGAGAAAAATATTCGTATTTACATTTATATTATTCGCAGTCACCCTGCTTGCTGCTTGTACCGAATCGGTCAATGCAGCGAATGCTAGAATCACCATGGACATCAACCCGAGTGTTGAAATCATCACGAATGCGAGAGGTCGTGTCGAAACAGTCACTCCCCTCAATGACGATGCTCAAACATTATTATTAGATACCAATTTTAAAGGTAAAGTTGCTGCCGATGTGGTAGTAGAAATCACCGAATTGGCCAGACAATATGGCTATATCAAAGCTGGTGTTGAAAATGCGGTTGTGGTTACCACTGAAACCGATGATAGAGCACAAATGAATCGTATTCAAGCCCACATTCGTAGCCGTATTCAAGCCCATCTGGAACAAAAAAACATCCCTGTGGATGTCGTTGATGGGAATGCCGGGATCACTCAAGCAGATATGGATCAAGCGGCAGCATTAGGCATTTCCGTGGGTAAATACCGCATCATCAAAGCAGCGATGGCCCTCGATGTGGACTTAACCTATGAAGAAGCCATTGAAATGAGTGTTCGAGAATTATTAACCATCATCAATGAAAATCGTGAAGCATTGAAAGATTTTGCTCAAGATCACGTTCGATTGGCATACTTGCAGCTCAAATCGAATGCGAAAGCTGCATTCCACTTCCTACGCGTTTCATACATTGAAACCCAAGCCAACCTCATGTTACTCGCCAATCCTTCAGGATTTGACGCCTTATTGGTGGATTCAGATTTAGATGCGGTAGCGCTCGTGGCTTTATATAGTGATTATGTGAATGCCATCGAAGCCATTGAAATCCCTTCCCCAGAGGCTTATGAAACTGCCCTTCAAGCCAAATTGGATGCAGATTTAGCCATTCAAGCGAAAAATGAACTGTTGTTGGGATATAAGGCTGAAATGAAAACACTTTATGAAGAATTCAGTGGTAATCGTCAAGGCAGATCAGACCTTAGAGCTCAAGCCCAAACCATATTCATGAATTATATGGCCACCAAAGCAGAGTTAGATGTATTGGTTGAAGCTTATGTAGAAGCTGAAAACATCCCACATGAATACTTGTTCTTCTATCAAAATGGCCAAATTGAAATCATCTTATTAGAAAACTTTATGGATGATTACAGATCCATCCGTGAAACTTACCGCCTCTTATTCTTAGAACATCAAGTAGACCTCGCTGCTTTTGAAGCTTTGTTCATGGGCAATTTGAACTTACAACTTCAAGCTACCCTCTTACAATACAACCAAGTGCTCAATCAATTTAGATTACAAATGGCTCAAATCAATGTTCAAGCCCGTTTAGAAATCCGTTATGAACACATGGTAAGACAACAAACACAACAAAATAATGGTTAAATAAAGCCAAATAAAAGATAAAGACGATTGCTCGTCTTTATTTTTTTACGACTAAATTGAGTTCTTCAAGTTGGGCATCTGCGACACTTGAAGGGGCTTGCATCATCAAGTCTCTTGCGCTTTGGGTCTTAGGGAAGGCGATGACGTCTTTGATGTTTTTGGTATGGGTCATCAACATCACCAAACGGTCAAGTCCGAGTGCCAATCCACCATGCGGCGGGGTACCATATTTAAGCGCACCTACGAGGAAACCAAAACGTTCTTCGATGACTTCTTTGGATAAACCGATGGCTTCAAACATCTGTTGTTGGATGTGTGATTCATGGATACGGACAGACCCACCACCCAATTCATACCCGTTGAGCACGATGTCATACGCTTGGGCACGACACAATTTAGGGTTCGTGAATAAGAGTGGTTTATCGGCTTCTTTAGGCGAGGTGAATGGGTGATGTGCTGCAGTTAATGAGCCATCTTCATTGACATCAAATAGCGGCCAATCGACAATCCAAACAAAACGATAATCATCGTCACTCGCAAGATTCAAATAATCACCAAGTTCTTTACGTAAAGCACCTGCGGCTTTAGAGGCGGATTCATAGTCCTTACCCGCGATGATCAACAATAAGTCATTTTCAACCAAACCAGCGGATTCAATGAAAGCTTGTGGGTTGGTTATATTTTTGGATAATGACCCCGATAATTCATGGTTAGCTAATTTTAAGAATGCCAAAGCATCCCCGTGGTTCTTCTTCACAGTGGTGGTAAAACCGTCGAGTTCTTTACGTGATAAATGTGCCCCATTGGGAACAATGAATCCACGGATGGTCTTATTCGCCAAGAACGGGATTGAATAGACATCCAGTAGCGGGTTTAAGTCTTTTAATAATAAGCCAAAACGTAAGTCGGGTTTGTCTGAACCATATAAAGCCATGGCACGGTCGAATGACATCCGTTCAATTGGTAATTTGACGTCGACGTTGAGCACTTTTTTGAATGTGTGTGCTAAAACACGTTCAATCATCGATTGGATTTCAACTTCACTTAAAAATGAAGTTTCGATATCGACTTGTGTAAACTCCAATTGACGGTCTGCACGCAAATCTTCATCTCTGAAGCAACGGGCAATTTGGAAGTATTTTTCAAATCCAGCCACCATATATAGTTGTTTATAGATTTGTGGGGATTGTGGTAAAGCGTAAAACTCACCGGCATACAATCTCGATGGGACCAAGAAATCTCTCGCCCCTTCTGGGGTGGATTTACCCAAAATCGGTGTTTCAAATTCATTGAAGCCTTCGTTTAATAGGGCTTCACGAACTGCCTGTGTGATTTGGGCACGTTTGATCATGTAGTTTTGCATCACTGGGCGTCTTAAGTCTAAATAACGGTATTTCAAACGGGTATCTTCTAAGGCAGTGTCTTCGTTTGAAATGCCGATGGGTGGTGTTTCCGCCACATTGAGCACAATTAAGTTTTCGATGTTAACTTCGATTTCTCCGGTGGCCATATTGGGATTTTTGGATTCTCTTTCGATGACAACCCCAGTGATGTCAATGACATATTCACTTTTTAATGTGCTGGCGAGTTCATAGGATGGGTGTCCTGGTTGAACCAGCAATTGGGTGATGCCAAAGCGGTCACGTAAATCGATGAAAATGAGTCCACCTAAATTACGTTTTCTTGCAACCCACCCTTTTAAGTGGACGTGTTGTCCTAAGTGGGATAAATTCAATTCATTGTTGTGGTGTGTATAGGCCATATTATTTTCCTAACCAGCTTTTGACGGAACGGATCGCAATCTTCACTGGTATTTCTTCCTGTTGTTGAGTTTTTGTGTTTTTAAGTGAAATGGTTTTGTGGACTAATTCCGATTCACCGATGATGCCTAAATATTTGGCATTGGATTTTAATCCAGATTTGAGTTGTGCTTTAAAGGACGAGGAGACAAAATCCATATCCGCTACCATCCCTTGTTGTCGCGCTTCAAACAAGAGTTTAAGCGCTAAAACGCGAGCGGCTTCATCGGTTGCTATGAAGAAAATGTCGTTCGATGGTGCTTCTTCAAAGGTGATGTTTTCCGATTCCATGGCGATGATCAAACGTTCCATCCCGAAAGCAAAACCGATACCAGGTAAATCAGGTCCACCCAATTCTTTAACGAGTGATTGATAACGACCACCGCCACCCAACACATTTTGTGCACCAAAGCCCTCAATGTCGGCTTCAATTTCGAATACAGTGTGGGTGTAGTAATCCAATCCTCGTACCAATTTTGGCGCAATCTCATAATCGATGTTGGCCGCGTCTAAATACGTTAAAACGCTTTGGAAATAGGTTTTTGAGACCTCGTTTAAATAATCTTGTGTGGTTGGTGCTTTGAGAACAGCGACGTGGTTGTGATCGACTTTGCAGTCCAAGATACGCAACGGATTTTTTTCGATGCGTTGCTTGCAGTCTTCACAAAGGGTATCCACATGCGGTAAGAAATGCTGTTTTAAAGCATCTTTAAATGCCGCTCTAGAGTCATTATCGCCTAAGGTATTGATACGAACACGGACCCCTTTAAGACCCAATTTTTGGATGAATGCATACGCCAATCCAATGACTTCAGCGTCGAGTGCTGGGTCATTTGAACCAATCGCTTCCACCCCAAATTGTGAAAATTGTCTGAAACGACCTTTTTGTGGGCGTTCATATCGGAAATTCGGTCCGATATAATACAACTTATTGAGTGGGTTTTCAACGTAGAGTTTGTTTTCAACAAAACTACGGATGACACCCGCCGTACCTTCGGGTCTTAATGTCAATTCGCGGTCCCCTTTATCCATGAAGTTGTAGGTTTCTTTGGTTACCATGTCGGATTGCTCATTTTGACGGTGAAACACTTCACGGTATTCAAAAATCGGTGTTCTGACTTCTTTGTAACCAAACTGAACACATATTTGACGGGCTTTATCTTCTAATGTGTGCCACTTGTAGGACTCGTTTGGTAGGACATCGTATGTCCCTTTAGCTTTGCTGATCATGTTGTTCGTTCCTCCATTTTTCGTATACATAAACATCATGAAAACGGTGTGTTTTCGGGTGAAAAAAACTTTGTTTGTTAACTTCGATGAATCGGTACCCTGCCTTCAGTATGACACGTTGGCTGGCCATATTTTCTTTAATGTGTTTGATGATGACACGGTCGACCTCTAAATGACTAAAAGCAATCCCAGTCATGGCTTGAACACAGTCTGTCATGATGCCTTGATTCCAGTAAGGTCTTGAGAGGACATAACCGATTTCACAGGTATTCATTTTTTGGTTAAATGTGTGAAACTCAATGGTACCAATCATTTTATGACTTTCTTTATCCAATATGGCATACCCAATCGGTTCCTGTCGTGCCATACGTCTAAAATAGGTGAATTTGATCATGGTTTTTGCTTCCTTGATGGTTTTAAACGGTCCCCATGTTAAAAATTCAGTGGTCAAAGGGTCACAGCCAACCTCAAAAAAATCATTGGCATCCTTTTTGAGCAAAGTTCTCAAGAGGACTTTACTCAATTCAATTGTCGGCATTTTTCGGTTTGTTATCATCGATTCACCCACAAAAAAATAAAAAGCGCCCTTAATTCTAAGGACGCTAAACATGCGCGGTACCACCTTAGTTCTATGGTTACCCCATAGCCCTCATCTAGTTTTGTCTTCATGAAGTGTCTCTGACAGGCTTATTCTGGATGCTTCCACCGTTCATCCTCGCTTTAAGACATTGCGTTGTCACTCTTTTCAATCACAAGACGATTAAATTACAGTTAAATGATACAATATTACGCTTTTAAAGTCAATCTTATAACGATTCTTTAAACCGTTTGATTCTCGCATGGATGGGTTCTTTATAAAAGTTATAGGTGATGGTGATGAATAGGATCACAGGAATTGAAATCACCACGCCCACCAAACCAAAGAATGCCTGCATCAACAAAATGGCTGAAACCGATAAGAGTGGGTTCAATTTGAGTTGCTTTTTATAAATATGAGGGTTGATTAAGTAGGCATCCAAATTCGGGAATATGAGAATAAATAAACCGATTGGGAATGCAGCCAATAATGGTTTTGGTAAGGATAAGGCTATTAAAATCATAAAGAATGATGATAAATATCCACCAAAATATGGGATGAGCGAGAATACCGAAACCGATACCCCCAACAACAAAGCCAGATTTAAATATTCAGGAATGAATATCCCAATGAGTAAGAATAATCCCGCATATTCAATAAATTGAATGCCAGCGATGATGATCTCTGCCACCAAATAGTTGGTCAAATCATGATAGAGTTGAGAAACATAAAGATACATTTTTTTCGATTCTCTCGCCATCAAGTAATCTTTAGTACGATTTTTAATGTGTTCAAAATTGATTAAGAAAATGATCCCAACAATGACAATCACAGCGCCACCAAAGATGGTGCCAATAACCAAATTCGCACCTTCACCAGTGGCGGTAAAGAATGAGAATATGCTGTTGTAAATATCGGTAACCATCGCAGACAACGATTGTTGAACCGATGTGGTATCAATATTGAACAATTCTCCGATTTGGACCATTAAGTTATTTAACCCAACAGTGATATTACTTAAGTCTTCAATGTAAGGTTTGACAAAAACGAAAATGATGAGCAATACCATACCGATGATAAACGCATATAAAAACAAAATGGCAACCACACGTGGTATTTTAAACTTCTTTTCGAGTGTCGTTACAATCGGATTGAATACGAATGCAATGGCAAACGCAATGAGGATGGGTAATAATGCCATGATGGCTTTTTCAAACAAACTACCCCAAAGTGGTGACAAGACGTACAACATGTAAATGATGAGCAATAACATCAAAATGTTGACATAACGCCAATTCAGTTTACTTTTCATCGGATCACTCCTTCGTATCGATGAGGATGGTGACAGGCCCTTGGTTGGTAAGTTCAATCGTCATGTCTTCACCAAACAACCCTTTTTCTACCACAGGCACCGATTGTTTTAAATCATTATATAATTTTTCATAATAAGCAAGCGCTTTATCTGGCTTCGCACTTTGTGTAAATGATGGCCGATTATTGCCTTTCACAGAACCCAACAATGTGAATTGAGAAACAAGTAAAATACTGCCATTGACTTGAGATAAACTCAAATTCATTTTACCTTCACTGTCTTCGAAAATGCGTAACGCTAAGATTTTCTTAAGCATGTAGTCGTAATCTTCGTCGGTATCATCCACATGGATACCCAGTAAAATCATATACCCTAGGCCAATCGAACGATGATAATCTAAAACCGTGACAGAGGCACGTGTTACCCTTTGAATGACGGCGCGCATTATTTAAATCTTCTTTCTATGTGATAGATGTTGTTGATTTTCATCAAGTTGACCATCACATTTTCGATTTCGGACTTACTATTGGTCAATATCTTTAAGGTGGTAATGCTTTCTAATCTTGCATTACTGATGGCATTGACTTCAGCGATGGTCAATGAAGTTGCGTTGATGGTCGCAATGATTTCAGATAGGATATTATCCCGATTTTGTCCAATGATTTGAATGCGTGTTGGGTATTTTCTAGTAATATTGGTTGCCCAGTAAACATCAACAAAGCGCATTTCAGTGAGGTTTTTGACATTTGGGCAGTTCTCATGGTGAACGGCGATGCCACTACCTTTGGTAACATAGCCTACGATTGAGTCCCCAGGTACAGGTAAGCAACAGTTGGCGATTTTGATCTGTGGTGTGGATAGTCCTTCAACAATCAGACCCGATTCATGATTGGTGGTTAAAATGCGTTTGGCTTTGTCGAGTTGACGTTGCAACATCGTTTCTTTATCCAATTCTTTACCGGATAATTTTGCTGCAACTGTTTTTGGACTGATGATGCCTTTACCAACTTCAACAAACAACTCATCGACCGTATTGGTCATGTTCTTTGAAAAGTGTTTCGCAACGAAATCATCGGTGATTTGAGACAATTCGAGTTTGAGTGGATTGATTTCACGTTCAATCATGTCCTTACCCATTTGTTGTAAATTGTCTTTGTTCTGTTTATTTAAAAAGCCTTTGATCTTATGTCTTGCGTGGGAAGATTTGGCCATTTTAAGCCAGTCTTCGGATGGACCCGTCACGTTTTTAGACGTTCTAATCGCAACAATGTCCCCGGTTTGTAATTCATAATCGAGAGGGACAATTCGGTTATTGACCGATGCGCCAACCATTTTGTTACCAACATCTGAGTGAATGCGGTAAGCAAAGTCGATGGGTGTGCACCCTTTGGTGAGTTCAACCACTTGGCCCTTGGGTGTGAATACATATACGTTGGCATCCAAAATGTCATTTTTGACGGTTTGAACAAATTCATTGGCCCCTTCATTCTTGTCATCGGCATCTTCACTCATTTTGAGTAGATCGGCATACCATTTCAATTTTTGAGCAATTTCAAATTGTTCTTTTTCTTTGGAGTATTCTTTACTTTCTTTGTATGCCCAGTGGGCAGCAATCCCATATTCAGCGACTTTATCCATCTCATAGGTGCGAATTTGAACTTCAAAGATCGACCCATCATCGGATAGGATGGTCGTATGCAAGGATTGATACATGTTTGGTTTAGGTACAGCGATATAGTCTTTAAAGCGCTTTGGAATCGGAATGAAATGGGCATGAATGACACCCAATACTTGATAACAGTCTTCAATTTTATCGACAATAACACGGATGGCTAAGATATCATAAATATCCTCAAAATCCTTGTTTTGTTTTGTCATTTTTTTATAGATGGAGTAAATGTTTTTTGTACGACCTGAGATTTGATAGTGCGACACATGGTGTTCATCTAAGTGTTCTCTGATCTTACTCATCATATGTTCAATCGACACATTTTTAATTTGTTCTTGGTTTTCAATCAAATGTTTGATTCGATGATAAAATGGCCCATTGACGATACGCAAAGAGGAATCTTCGAGTTCAGCTTTAATTTTAAATAGACCCAATCGATGGGCGAGAGGTGCGTAAATCTCTAACGTTTCATTGGCAATCTTCAATTGTTTTTCGGATGACTGGTAATGAATGGTACGCATGTTATGCAATCGATCCGCAATTTTGATTAAGACGACACGAATGTCTTTGCCCATCGCAAGTAGCATTTTCTGATGATTGTCCGCTTGTGACACCTCTTGATTGAATGAGAGTTTACCAATCTTGGTCACCCCATCGACCAATTGTGCGACTTCATCGCCAAATTGGGTTCTGATTTCATCGTAGGAGGTTTGGGTATCTTCGAGTGTATCGTGCAATAATGCAGCGATGAGCGTATTTGGACCCGCAGAGAGCTCGCTCAATATATAGGCAACGGCGAGTGGGTGGGTGATGTACGGGGCACCACTTTTACGTGTTTGACTGGCATGTTTAAAAGACGACATTTGATATGCCGCCTCAAGTCTAGCCAAGTCACTTTCACGTCTGATGTAAGTCTTGACATTTTCGATTAATTTTTCGAATGTCATCAACGTTTCCAAACTATCACCCTAGTATTTCAATGAAGCAAAAATCGGATATTTAGACAATCTTTCTCTGCCATTCAGCGCTTCTAGTTCAATAAAGAATGCAGCACCCACAACGATGCCACCCAACTTTTCAACGAGTTGGACGGTTGCGTCAACCGTACCACCGGTCGCCAATAAGTCATCAACGATGAGGACACGGTCACCTTTTTTAACGGCGTCAGCGTGCAAGGACAGTTCATTCGAACCATACTCCAAATCGTATTTAACAGTCACGGTTTCTCTGGGTAACTTCCCTGGTTTTCTCACAGGTGCGAAACCCAAATTCAAGGCATAAGCCACAGGACAACCAAAAATGAAGCCGCGCGCTTCAGGACCTACGATGACGGTTGCACCAACTTTCTTTGCAAAGTCAACCATTTGGTCACAGGCATATTTATACGCTTCGCCATTGAGCATGAGCGGGGTTATATCTCTAAATAAAATACCTTCTTTTGGGAAATTTTCAATCGATGCGATGTAATCTTTTAAGTTCATATAATTCCTCCGTGTAACATCATTATTTTACTATAAAAACCATGTTTTTACTAGACTAAACGCCAACTTTCACACCGATATCATAGATTCTCGCGGCGTTTGTGAACAAGGTTGTATGCAAATAATCAAATTGATAAGAACCAATCACATCTAAACGTTGTGGCAAAATCAAGCCACCAATGATCAATCGCTTCTTCCCACGGTTATCCAAAATAACACGGCGAATCGCTTCATCGTTAAAATACTTCAGACATATGAAATCGATGCTCGAAGATTCGATTTCATAAAACTGTTGGATGTCTGTAATTTCAACCATCACGGGCTTAGATTGAATTTGTTTGGCTTTTTCAATCGCTATCGAACGGTTGCCATACATATCCAACAATACTTCATCGAGTTTAAACAAATCCAATTGGACAGCACCGCCATCTTTCATGGCTTTTGTAGCAATCCCGGCTTCATATGTTGAAAATTCACCCAAATCGATGATGGCAGCGTTTTGTAGTTTGGATTGGTATAACCGAACCAAACTGGCCAACCCCATCATCTTGCCAACCACATAGGTGAGGCTCGGCAAGATTAAATAAATGGCATCTTTTTCACCTTGCATGGAACATAAAATCTCACCACGTTTGACGGATTGTCCATTGTTCTTGTGTTTTCTAAATACGATATCGATGTCATACAATTGGATCAATGTTTGAATTTCATCCAATCCAGAAACGATGCCTTCTTCTTTGCTGAATAAATAAAAAATGCCCTCTGTTTTGTCAACCATCGGGTTTTGTTTGCCTCTTAATGACTCCATGATGGTTTCAAAATACCTTAACATATGAAAACACCCTTTCTTGATGCTTCTATTTTAGCCTTGTTGGTCGTCTGCTTGCAAGCATAATGTGCTATAATCATAAATGATTAAGGAGTTGATTGGATGAAACCACTCGCACACAGGCTAAGACCAACACGATTTGAAGATGTGGTTGGTCAAGACCATTTGATTGGCAAAGAAGGCATCATTACCCACATGATTGATCAAAATAAACTCATCTCTTTTATTTTGTATGGCAACCCAGGTACTGGCAAAACCACGATTGCATCCTTGGTAGCACAAAAAGCCCAATTGGATGCTTACCAATTTTCAGCAGCCACCGATTCAAAACAACGATTGAAAGAAATCATCGATATGACGGCTTATCATGATGTGCTACTGATCATCGATGAAATACATCGAATGAAAACAGACATTCAAGATTACTTATTGCCTTACGTCGAGGAAGGCAAGGTTACCATCATTGGTTTGACGACCAATAACCCCTACATCACCGTCAACCCAGCGATTCGATCACGCTGTCATATATACCAGCTCAATGACATCACCGAACAAGACATCATCCACGTTTTGGAACTCGCATTAAAATCAGACGAAATCGATACCCATCTTACACTCACTAAAGACACCCTTGCGTATATTGCTCAAAGCGCGGGTGGTGAAATCAGAACCGCATTGAACATGCTTGAGGCGACACTATTGCTCACACACTATGACATCATTACGCCGAAGATTGCGAGACTAGCCATCGGCAAACCCGTTTTACAGCTCGATGGCGATCAGGATAACTATTATGAAGTACTCAGTGCTTTTCAAAAATCGATACGAGGGTCGGATGTAGATGCGAGTTTACATTACTTAGCACGCCTCATCGTGATGCAAGATTTGGTATCCTTAACACGCCGTTTGATGGTCATTGCTTATGAAGATATTGGCTTAGCCAACCCACAAATCGGTCCAAAAGTGATGGCGGCTTGTGACGCAGCGATTAAACTTGGTTTACCTGAGGCCCGCATCCCTTTGTCTGTGGCTGTCATCGATTGTGCACTTTCACCTAAATCGAATACTGCACTTGAGGCACTCGACCATGCCATTGAAGATTTTCAACAGGGTGCCTCCGGACCAATCCCAAAACACATCATCAACCGAGAGATTAAAGGAGACGCTTCTTTGTACAAGTATCCGCACAATTATCCCTATGCCATGGTAGATCAAACCTATTTACCAGACAATTTAAAAGACAAACATTACTATGAACCGAAAGACGATTCCACCTACGAAACAGCACTAAAAGAACGCTTAGAATGGATCAAAAAAAGAAAAGCCGTTAAATAAACGGCTTTTATGCTTCTATAAGCTCATAATGGCGAATGAAAGCTACTTCAAAGTGAAATGGTAAATCTTTATCCACGATTTCACCCGCATACCAACCACCCACAGCGAGATTGACAATCATGTAGTAGGGTTGATCAAATGGCCACTCAGCAAATGTATCGTTCGGTTGTTTTTCGACTTTAAGAATTTCATGATAATCGACTTGAAATGATAAATAGTTGGGTGTCCATTCTAAGATATAATCGTGGAATTGTCCCTCTAAGTCGGTCATTTTGTGGGTTGCCCCTTTATGTGTATCAATCTTGTGGTTATAGGTTTGCGTATGAATGGCACACGTCACTTGGTTTTTACGATTACCTGCAAATTCCAATAAATCGATTTCACCCATTGCTGGCCATCGGTGTTCTTTCGTCGTGCCTAAAAACCAAACTGCAGGCCATGCCCCACGCCCTTGTGGCATCTTCGCTCTAACGACAAAACGACCATATTGAAAGTGTTTTTTATCTTTAGTCATCAATCTTGCCGAGTGGTATGGACACCCTGGGTCATTGGTTTTGGTCGCGATGATATTTAATGCACCATCTTTGACAAAACAATTTTCTTTAAAATCGACGTAACATTGTTTTTCATTGTTTGCCCATTTGGGTCCGACCTGATATGTCCATACCGCTGGGTCAGGCTGCCCAGTATAATCAAAGTTTTCTTCAAAAGCCAGTTTAAATTTAGCCATAGGTTCCCCTTCATCTATAGAAATATTTTCAACATACTAATTATATAATAATTAAGGCTAAAATGCTATGGAAATCCAATAGATGACAAAACCATAGCCATTTAGTATAATGAAACCAATGGAGGTATCATCATGTCATACGAGACTTATCTAAATCCCAAAAATCCACAGGTGGTTATGGTGGTCAAAGATTTCGGCACCATCGAATTAGCCCTATTTCCTGAGGTCGCACCCAATACCGTTCATAACTTCATCGATCTGGTTGAACGCGGTTATTACACTGGCCTTAAATTCCATCGAATTATTCCCAATTTCATGATTCAAGGGGGTTGGGGCAGTGAACTTAAACCCATCCGTGGTGAATTTAAACAAAACGGCTTTGCTAACCCATTGCTTCACGAACGCGGCGTCATCTCCATGGCGCGAACCAGCAATCCGAACTCAGCCACTGGACAATTCTTCATCATGCATAAAGCCTCACCACACCTCGATGGTGCTTATGCTGCTTTTGGTATCGTCACCAAGGGCATCGAAGTTGTCGATGCGATTGTCAGGAGTCCAAGGGATTACAGCGATAAACCGCATCAAGACATCTTGATTGAATCGGTCACCATCGATTTAAAAGGCATCGCTTATCCAAAACCTCAATATGTCTAAAGAAAAACCGTTAGGTCCTATCGACTTAACGGTTTTCATTTTTTATTGAAATGTAAAGCTGAATGGTTCACTCAATTTAGAAACACGACCTCTAAAGTCAACCGCTTCAATGCGAATGCTGTAGGTTTGTCCCTTGGTTAAGCCACCAAATGTGAATTGATTGAGTCTTGCAACCCCTTTAAATTCACCATCGATATAAATGTTGAACTTTTCGACGCCAAAATCATCATCTGGACGCTTCCAATAGATGGTATTGGCGAGTTGTTGTAAGCTGATATCCGTCACTTTTGATGGGGCTTCTTTATCGATTTGACCATAATCACGTTGATAAACGCGGACATAATCGACTTCAAAAGCGGTAGGGAAAATCGAATCATCGACATTACCACCCAAAGTACCACCAATTGCTAGATTCAAAATCATGAAGAAGTTTTGATCAAATGGGAAAACTTGATTGTATTTGTATTGTTGGGTGAATTGTGGGGTGTAAATAACTTCATTGAATTTTACACCATCGACATACCAACGGATGGTGCCTGGTTCCCATTGAACTTCATAGTTGTGAAATTCAGAATTCGCGGTTGGTAAACTATATTCACGGACTGGGGTGTTACCACCATTACGGATTTCAGTATGGACTGTACCCGAAACTTTGGTTGGGTTATTGCCCACATATTCCATGATGTCAATTTCACCGCTCTTTGGCCAACCACCATATGCATTCATGGTTGGCATCATCCAAATGGCAGGCCATGTACCGCCACCCACTGGGTTCTTCGCACGAATGATGAAACGACCATAGGTCCAATCCCCTTTGTATTTGGATACGATACGGCTAGAGGTATATTGTTTGCCTAAATAAACTTCTTTCTTCGCGATGATGCTTAATATGGAATCTTGAACCACCGTGTTGTCTGCGGTGTAGTATTGTAACTCATTGTTACCGCCACCATAGCCATTGACTTCATACGTCCACTTGGTTAAATCGACTTCTGTGCCTTCAAATTCATCGGCCCAAACACACACCCAACCACCTTCGAGTGTTTTTTCGTTGCAATCTTCAGCACTTTCCAACGGGGGTAGACTGGGTTCTTTTGTACATGCGACCAAAACGATGGCCAGCACAAATAATACGAGTAAATTGATTTTTTTCATCTCATGCCTCCTTACTCACCTGTGATACCAGTACGGTCAATACTTTCAGTGAATTGTTTTTGTGCGACGAAATAGAGCAACAACAATGGCAAAATGGAAACCATGTTACCAGCCAAACGAATGGCTTCATTGAGTTCAGAACCGAGGGTTCCAGGCGGATATAATGTTTCATACGACGATACAAACTGTACTAAACGTAAAGGCATCGTCACGTTACCACCGACATAAAGCGCGGTCATAAACGTTTCATTCCAATACCAAACGGTTGCGAATAGGAAAACGATCACAATCGAAGGTATGGCTGATGGTAATGCGATTTTGGTGAAAATTTTGAACTGACCTGCACCATCAATTTCAGCCGATTCCATCAATACTTGTGGAATGGTTTTGAAAAATTGATAGAAAATCAAAATGAAAATCGATTGATTCAAGCCTTGACCAAATAAAGCTGGGAAGAACATGGCGTTTTGTGAACTCATGAACCCACCGATCCAAACAAATGGAACCATCTTGCCTAAAGCATTGAAGATTTCAATGTTGGTAACCATGGTCACTTGTGGTGGCAAAATGAAGGTAGCCAACATCAAGACGAATAAAGTCTTTTTGAATGGAAATTCAAACTTTGCGAAACCATAACCCACCAATGCAGCGGTAACAGTCGATGCGATGGCCACTTTAAGAACATAGCCTAAAGTACCAAAAATCGATCTTGGCAACGCCAATACTTTGAATGCACGGTTATAGTTTTCAATTTCGATGGTGGTTGGAATCCATTTGACACCTGGGTCAATGAGGTCATCTACCGTTTTAAATGAGTTGACCAACATGAATAAAAGTGGATATAAGTATACATAAGCGAAACTGATGAGTAAGGTATAGATGGCTATTTTGAATAATAAACCATCGGTCAAATTCATCCCTAATAAGAGTTTTTTAATTTTGACTTTGCGATGGTGTTGGTCACCGACGCGGTCTTTGAGTTTAGCGATTAACCCCATCGTTTCACCTCTTTTCGCTTAATCGAGAGTAGGCCAATAAATACGACCATCACCAGAACCATCAGGATGAAATAAATCCATGCGATGGTCGCTGCGTAGCCATAACCAAGCCATACTTGTGAATCCGGTGCCCCGTTCAACATGTGTGTTCGGGTAATGGCGAGAATGCCGCCTTCTTCTACGAATAAAGACATCGAGACAACCACATAAATGATGGCGACAGAGATCAATGGTTTGATTGAAGGTAGCGTAATTTTCCAAAAACGATCCCAAGGGGATGCACCGTCGATGGATGCGGCTTCATATACGGAAGAGTCAATCTTTTGAAGACCAGCCAGGAAGATGAGAATCGGTACACCAGCATACCATAAAATGAGCAATAAGGAAGAAAACAACGCTTCTAACGGTCTTGCAATCCATTCACCCAAGTTGGTAAAAATGAACTGTAAAGCAGCCGATTCTTGAATTGAAGGTAAACTGGTTGCTTCTTGACGTGATAATTCAGAAATGACAGGACCGGATGAAATAATGACTGGAAGGAAGAATATCGTACGCCACAATCCTTTGCCTTTAATGGGCAAATTAATCAGCATCGAAATCATAATAGAGAACACGATGATGAGAGGGACTGCAATGATGATTCTGGCTAAGTAGTCACTAAATAATGGTAAAAGTGTTTGACTTCTAACGATGTTGATATAGTTAGAAAATCCAAATAAATTGCCTTGACCGACATTGAATTCCACTTGGTAAATTCCACGGTTGATGTTATAAAACGATTTGGTGAATGTTAGATAAAATGATTTAAGCATTGGGTAAAAGGTAAATACCAAATATCCAAATAACCATAAACCGATAAATGCGAACCCATGAAGATATTCTCTTTGTCTTCGGGTCAATCGGCTTGCACGTTTCACTTTAGGGGTTTTATCAAGGGTTTTCGGGGCTATGTTTTGTTTTTTCATAGGACCACCTCATACGATTTACCAAATAAGATGACATCCGGATTCATAAATATTTGGTCACTGTAATTGATATAAATCGACACACCATTGTCATAAGTTACTTTTACAATACCTAAACCAAGCACTTCGCGTTCGACAACCATGGCACCAACCACGTGTTTTAAAGCATCATTGATGTAATGATAGGTATCGATGATTTCTGTTTCGTAATCCTTAATGGCTGTGGTGTACAGATTGGATGAACGTGTGTAACGCATCTTATAGGTATTTTCCTCTGTGAGAATATATCTTGGGTTGATACCAAAATCAATCATCATCAATAAACGTTCACTACCCAAGGCATTGAAATTTAAGAATGGGGTAAACATTGGCACACTTCCAGATAAAACAATCGGTAATACAGGAACCAAGTCCGTGTAGAAATTAAACTGTCCATTGGTTACGGCCATATCGGTATAACCACTCATGTATTGCCATAAATAACTGTTAGGGCTAGATAATATCAAATGATCATAGTTTGATAAGGCTTCTTGGTAATAATTCATCGCGTCACCACGTTCAAATACTTTGTTGTCGTAGTAGCTGAATAACATATTACCAATAGAACCTACTTCTGCACCATACCCCAATTTATCGTAGAATGAAGCGTCCGCTTTTAATTTTTTCGCCGTAGCTTCTGGGTATAATAACTGAATGTTCGATTCAACACCGCTAAATGAACGGTTGCTATAAGTCATTTTTAATCTAGACACATTTCTTGCAATGTCGTTGATGTAGTTGACACGTTTTGAGTCTGATGCCACCACATAATCATTATACAGATAGACTGTGTTGCCATCTTCAGCCAGTGTATCGGCCAATTTTTCAAACGTACGTTTAGATTCATTTAAATGGGTTCGAGCCAATCCAACACCATTACCATCTTTACTCCAACCATGCAAGGTGACCATTTGATTGGTGACACCGGCTTCTTTTAATGTTTCATAAATATCCAAAACATCTTTAATGCGCGTCATGCGAATACGTCTAACACCAATGAAGGCATTTTCAGTATCTGCCATTAAGTAGTTGAGATGAATTGGGATATTGGTGCTTGGTTCAACCATGTCTTTTAAAACACCTGCATCACGCAATTTATCACGGTAGTTTTTCGCAATCCCAACATAGGAAGCATCTGAACCACCTAAAAAGTGATAGTCGATGGCGTAATCGGTTTGTGTGAACTGATCCAGTAGTGTTAAAGACCCACCACCTGAAGCATTGATGATTCTTCGGTACAATTCGCGGACACTATACTTGGTGCGCATATAATTGTAACGGGTGTTTGCGCCATATAAATCGGCATATAGAATGCCTTGTTCAGACCCTTCAGTGATATCGGCATAAAACCCATTGCCACCGACTTCATGGACAATACCATAAATCGGCATGGTCAATTGACTGGTGGTATAGGAATCGTATCCAAACTCTGAACCATAGAAACGGCTTTGGAATGAATCTCCATGCATTTGATTGATACGAACCAAAGCACCCACACCATCAGGAATTAAGAAATATCCTGGGGTTTTGTCCTTACGTGTAGAACCCAAGTATGGGAATAAATATATGCCAGTCAATTTAAATTTAGGGTCTGATTCTTGAATGGTGTCTGAGAATACTCTCGACTTAAAGACACCATCTTCGAGACGTAGTTCTACGTTAAATGAGAACCCATATTCAAAAATATTGACTTTGGTAACAATGGCGGATGTTGTTGTAGAGACACGATCCACACGGACACGACTTTGATTGTATCTTTCTGGGATGATGACTTGTGAACACACATTGGAACTTGCATACCCTGTCGGGCATTCTGGATATAAATCAATTAAGGACTCATCGTTTGGATAAGCCACACCTGCGATACGGTATAGCGACTCGGTGGTTAAAGATTTTTCATTGATATTGATGGGAGCGCCACCATTGGTGAGCATTCGAACCGATTCAATCCATAAACCTGAATTCATCATATTTCTAAAGAGTGGGGTTTCATTGGTGCCTTCGATGTGTTGGAATTCAGCACGCGATGACCAAAAGTATCCAGTTTCTTTGTTTTCAATGACGACTGAAAATGATTTTTGTTCAAAATAAACACGTAATTTTGAATCATTTAAGATTTCTTCATAACCTAGAAACGCGAGTTCATCGGTTGTGAAAGACAAAGTGTAATTATCGCGATAATCCTGTAATGCCGCTGGGGTTATATTATCAGGTTGGGTATATCTCGAGCTTTGTAATACCATTTGTTCAATGTAACCAAAGTTATCCGATAATACAATCTCATAAGCATTGTCTTGGGTGGCAGCGTTGACCACAGTGAACGTTAGGGCACTGAATGTTACGACTACAATCAGGTATTTAACAATTTTAAGCACGTGAGGTCACCTCCCTATATATATCTAAGAATACTTGTAAAATTTCACTCAATAAGATGTAAACAATCGATACCATCAATAAAATCATCAATGCGGTAAAAATTGTAATGAAGATGTTGGCGATGGTTTTCTTCATCTCATAGAAATGAATTTCTTTGACCATGACGATGAGGTAAATCACGGTAATCATCACAGAAACGTTGAATAAGAATGTATAAATGAATGCTTCATTCAATGTCAATCCATGCGAAATGAACGCGAGGATTGGTAAGGAAATAATCATTGGTAATAAAGCATAGGCACTCGATTGATAGACATCACTCAATTTACCTTCACCATCACGAATGCTACATACCAAGTAGTTCGCAATGACCCATAGGAAGAATGGGATGAAAACGGTAATGACTTGTTGGATCATATTGATTTCAGCGACGACACGGTCATTAAACAAGAATGAGGTGGTGTAGATGAAAATGATATACATCAAAAAGAATGTGAATAGGTAAATCGTTGCGGATAAGTTTGAAGTTTTACCTTCGCGTTTGATACCATAATAACCATCGTTTGGATTTCTCAACACATGGAAACCAAACAACAATTCATTGTACAATTTAAACCGTTTCATATAAGCATGCGATTTCTTGATAGGTGCTTTAACATACTTCATGAATGGTAGGAATCGATTGACAATGGTAAGTATGATCATGGCAAAAATGACATAAACCAACCAAGAAGCGGATGCGAGTAATGCTGTATTTCTTACTTCCCAATAAGCATTTGAATAACCTTCAAGATGACGAGACAATGCATAATAGTGCATCGCATCTTCATATTCACCTTTAGCAAAATGCGCATCACCAATGCCTTTGTTGGCCAAATCAAATAAGCTATTCATCTTTAATACTTGTTTCCAAGGTTCTTCGGATTCGCTGTATTTACCAGCTTGATATAACGTAATGGCGTTATGTACCAAATCAGCAAATGCTGTAGGGACAAAGATTTGCAATGACGATGTCGATTTATCGAGGGCATAAATATTGTTTCTCGCATCGACAGCAATGGCGGTTGGTGAGTTGAACAACCCTTTGGTATTCGAGGACTTATCTGGACCTGCAAAGATGAATAAAGTTTGTCCTTCTTGGGTATATTCTGTGATGTAGCCTTCAGCATTGATTGTAAAGATGGTGTTGTGAGGACCTACATAAAGATCCATCAAATTCTCAAAACCCCAGTTGGATTGGCTGAATACCAAGTTTGCGATGTTGAGTTTCAAGTAACCGGATTGGCCATTGGTAATCGTTAAGATCAAACCATCTTGGTCAACAGCCACATTGTTCAAAGCTTTAGGAATCATTTTAAACCATTCACGACGTTGTTGTTCATCGAATAATAATGACTTGATGATGTTGTCCCAAGTGTTTGGAATACGGTTTGCACCGAAGAATCCAAAGAACTCACCATCATTCTTATATTCGGCTAACCCATTGATGGAACCTGCCAATAACAGGTATACGTTATTCCCAGAGTCAGTGATGACTTTGGTTGGTTCAAATGTATCGGATGGTGCGAAATAAGGTGAATTGACAGGTCTTTCATACGTAACGGTCAAATCGTAACTATCGTTGGATTGATCATACACATACTTATATGCTTTTTTATGTGTAAAATCGACGACATATACTGCGCCATCTAACCCAACATGAACACCCATTGGACTGGTTAAAAATCCATCCCCGATGAGGGTTGCAACATTAGACTGAATGTTATATTTGATGACACGGCCATTTTTTGTGTCAGCAATGTAAATATTATTCTGCTTGTCAATCGTGATATCTTCTGGTGAATTGAGGATGTAACCACCAATCTCAGAAGTAATCGATAACGGCAAATATGCATCTTGTGTAGGTACGATACGACGTTGTGTCGAAGAGTACGTAAATGTGTAATACGGAATACCATTGTTGGCATCGACGTTGACTGGGAGGAGACAAACGAGGATGAATAGTGCTGCAATCAGTAATTTTTTCATTATTTGATACCCGAGTGTGCCATGGTATTCATGACTTTACTTTGTAAGAATACGAACAATACCAAGTTTGGTATAAACATGATTAAGCTCGCTGCCGCAGCCATCCCCTGACCCGCGATATTATTCCCTACTGAACTGGTTAAGCTCATCATATAGAAGGCGAGTGTTCGTTTCGATTCATCGGTAATAAAGATGGTCGAAGTCGATGTATCGTTCCATATCGCTTGGAAAGCCAAGATACCTACGGTAGCGATGGCTGGTGACACGATTGGTACGATGATGTGATAGAAAATTTGCATTTCAGATGCCCCATCGATTTTCGCCGATTCAATCAACTCGTTGGGTGTTTGATCGATGAATTGCTTGATTAAGAACATCGCGACTGGCATGACAACCACAGGTAAAATGTGGGCGAGATAAGTATCGATGATACCCATTCTCGCAATGACCAAATACCTTGGAATTTGAACGGCAATCGGGACGAACATCAACGCGAGTGTATTGATTTCAAACAATGCCTTCTTCCCTTTGAAGTGCAGTTTCGATAAACCATAAGCACTGAGTGCGGTGATGGTGATGGCGAAAAATACGCCAATCGATGTTATCAATAAACTGTTGATTAAATATCGAGAAAAAGGAATCCCTGAACCACTTGATATGCGCGCCAATTCAGTAAAGTTGTTCATCGTTGGGTTCTTAACAAAGAATGCAGGTGGATACGCGAACAATTCTGAAATGGGTTTAAATGCATGATTAATGATGAAAAGAATGGGTAATAACATCAAAATCGACAGTGGAATCAAGAATGCATAAAAGGTGAGTTGACTGCGATGGAAGCTCGTCGGATTGATTTTTGTGCCTTGGAAACTAGCCATATTAATCCCTCTCTCCTAGAATTTTTTGAGTCACTTTAGACAACATGTAGACCAGTGCCAATAAAACCACACTGATCGCTGAAGCATAACCCATCGCATATCGGATGAAACCGAAGTCCTCGATGTGGTTCACTATCAATTGACCAGCGTATTGTGGTGTTGGGTTTGACCCAGATAAGGCCACCCCAATCCCGCCGGCTTGGAAGGTTCCAACCACCGCCATAACCGCACCGAATAGCATCTGAGGACGCATTTGCGGGATGGTGATGTAGAAAATTTCTTGTGTACGGTTTTTGATACCGTCGATATACGCGGCTTCATAAAGCGTTTGGTCGATATTCAAAACCCCGGCCAACATCGCTAAGAACCCTACCCCCATACTACTCCACAATGACACGATGATCATGATGTTCATCAAGTATTGTGGGGATTGTAAGAATTGTATCGGTTCGAGGATGACGCCCCAGTTTAAGAGCCAGCTGTTCAAATAACCATTGGCATCCCCAGAGAAAATGATACGCCACATGGATGCCATTGCAACCCCCATGGTTAAGGATGGAGAATACAAAATGATGGCCAATACGGTTCTTGGTTTTTGTGGTATTTGAGCCAACATCCATGCCAATAGGAAGGATAATAAATACCCGATTGGACCGACAATCAAAGCAAATTTAACGGTATTTGGCAAGACATTTTGCATGAAAATATTGTCCATCGTAATGAGTTCGATGTAATTTGTAACCCCAATATAACGTGGTGCTTGAATCGAGTTAAAGTATGTGAACGATAACCCCATCGCAATCACTACAGGGATAATGATGAACAGTGAGAATAATATCCAGTAAGGGAGAATAAACCATGCTGGATGATTCATACGTTTAAGCATTGTTTACCTCCGTTAGCCACAAGTCGATGTTATAAATCGAAGGCACTGTATAATTCTTAATGATGACCCCGTTTTGGACATAACCAAACTCAGCCATCTTATATAAAATTTCACGATTAGAAATTCTAACCGCGTCATCAAGCGCTAATCTGACGTTTGTACCATTGTATACGACTTTGCTCCAAGCATTGGAGAGTTCACGTTCAACCATGTATGCGCCAGGAATACGTGAAGCTTCAATACCGTATGTCCATTGTTCTAAGACGACATTTTTGAAACGTTCTGGCATCGATGAATTCATGAATGCATTGACATTGGCTGAGTTCCAAAAGTATTGTCTACCATAAGTGGTTTGTAAATTGAATGCAAAATCGCTTTGAACTTCTGTGGACATCCACCAGCTCAAGAAATCCCAAGAGGCTTCTTTGTATTTTGTGGACGATAAAATCATGGACGCTTGTGCACCGACTGCAGAATATCTGACAATTTCATCGGTGAGTTCATTGTATACACCAGGGTGTAAATCCATCGACCATAAACCATCCAATTCGGAAGCGGCAGTCGATAATAAAATGTATGAAGATAAATCTGAAATACCAATCGGTAATGTACCGTATCTAAACTGATTATAAAACGATGCAACACGTTGAGGTAAATTATACAACGTATACAAGTTACTCATCAATTGAATACCGCGTAAGGTTTGGTCACTATTGATTGCTGTAGACATCCCATTTGGAGCGTATAAGTCACCACCAAATTGATAGATGAATGGCAAGGTCGCGACGAATGGTTTTAACCCTTCATATTGTGCTAGTGGTACGAAATAGTTCATACCATAGCTTTGTAATAATGGGAGAATTTCAATGATTTGATCCCAAGTTTGAGGGATTTCAGTGATACCAATTGAGTTTAAAATATCGGTTCTATAGTATGTAACCCAGAAGTTTTGTGTTTCAGGAATCCCGTAAACACCATCTTCAAAGACATATGGAATCATAGCACCTTTGGTAAAATTCGTTACTAAATCGGCATACCCTTGAAATTGTCTTAAATCCAATGAAGCGTCACGAATCGCGAATTCATATGGAATCCAGTGGTCAACACCAATCGCAACATCCGGCGAATTGCCAGCCACGTTGGCTAAAATTAGTTTATTTTGGTCAGGCATCTGTGAAAGTGTGACTTTCATGTCGCCATCATAAGATTGGTCAATCATCATTTGCATGATTTCAATATATTGACGTGGGTGATTTACCCAAACAATCAATTCATTTTGACCTCTTCTTTGAGTAGAGTATGGGTTGTTGATGAAAGACAATACCAATCGTTTTAAACCTTCCCATGTGCTAACAAACACGTTCGCATACGGTTTTGGTAAGGCTTTATCGCCATGAACCATCGTTCTTTCTAGTTCAACATTGGCACGCATCAATCGTTGCATCAAATCACCAAGCATTTGGTTAACGGATGAGTCACCATCAGAAAATTGAACCATTCTACCCGGTAGTTTGTTGACATTATTGGCAATACTACGTAATCTGGTGGCTGCTACCCTTAAATTCAATATTTCTGAAGGGGCGTTGTTATTGGTCAAGACCAACAGATGGTTATAAATATCATCGAGTTCTAATGCCCAAAAGCGGATATCGCCTTCAGCATTTGGGAAATAGGTTTCAATATCCCAGTCACGATAACGGTCGGTACCACCAGAGGTATATTTCTTAATACGTAATGCCAAATCTTGGATTTCTGACATGATGTACTTGATGGATTCAATCGTATTTCTGTATGGATACAACACCGCTTCAAGTGTGATGGTGTTGGTACCAGCTTCTAAATAAATCTTTAAAGCATCATTATTTTCATCGGTTAAAGTGCGATGTATGAATGAAGTTGTGTATGGAAATGCATAACTTTCTAATAAATCAAACGGCACTTCGCCATTGACATATATTTTTCTAAAAACGGGCATGTCTTTGATCATGTATTGACGATACTTGAATGAAATATGATAGAATCCAGCGGTTTCAACATCAATTTCATAGGTAACGGCTTGACCACCATTTTGCCACGAGTCACCAAATATGGTATTCATTTTTAAGAATTGAGTATCATAATGTAACGAAGATGGGTCACGTTCTGCTCTTAAACGGATGGAAGCATCATTGCGGGTAGCTAAATCTTTAGCACTCACTTGAATGAGCTTATTGACAACGGTGGCACCAGTGTGTTGATTCAAGTAGGCATCATAACTTAATAAGTCATCGACTTGAACAAAATGAACTTGACCAATTAAATACTCACCTGACACATGTTCTAAAGTAATCTCATCGTTGGATTTCAAGTAAAATTCATAATACCCTGCATGCATCCCTTTGAGGTCACGTAAAATCATGGTTTTCCATGTACGTTGTTTACTTGAACTTGGTTGAATTTCATTTTGATAACGGTCTAGTTTAAATTCAGTACTATCAAACACCCATTCACTTTCTAAAATCAGTGTTCTGGATTCGTAAAATGGGAATGTCCCATTGATTTTGACACCCACTTGGGTTGCTTGAACGCTTTCAGATAGTTCATAGTAATCTACAGCAATATAGTAAAGCCCTGTTGGGATGGTCCCCACGGAAAAAGTCACTTTGTCTGTTTGATTACGATACGCCGATACGGTATCATTCGCACCAGGTCTGTAGGTAGCGTAAGCATTGATCGGTGCTTGATAACGTGCCTCAAGTGCGGTCACTAATGACCCTGTCATATCTATTGGGTTAAACGTTTCTTCGAGTGAACTGTGGGTATAATTGTTGGTTAAATACCCTTTTTTCACAGTAGAGTAAGTAGATTCACTTAAACTGAGCGCTGCGCTGTCTTCATAGGCATGTGTGAGCGCGCGCGCATCAAAAAAAAGATGATTTGATGCTACTCTAAAAAAAGATGCAACTACATAAACGACCAGTACCAAAGATATCAAAGACAATAACGTCTTCTTTAAGCCAAAAGCGATGAAAAATGCTTTGACTTTTTGGTAGTATTCGCTTAAAAAGCGCACCCATTTCATTTTTTTCAGGCGTTTAATCATAGATTTCCTCCAATAGATATGATATCAAGAGGGCAGGTTTAATTTGCCCTCTTGACACATGAGTTTGTTATTCGTCTTTACCTAAATTGGCAATTTCTTGTTGAACCAATTCATTGGCTTTTTGATTCCATTGTTCAGCAAATGCTGCAACAGAGTTCGGACCTGCAATTTGTAGATTTGCCCAGCTATATGGATTTTCAGCATCGCTAACCCATGCCCAGAAATCTTTATAGCCCGCCAACCATTTGTCAAGGTCAGGACGTGCATTTTCAATACGTTCAAGGGTATATTCGATACCAGGGATACCATCGACTAAATCTGCAACTCTTTCCCAAACACCAGGGTATGAAGCCACAGGGAAACGGTCTAGATATTTAGGGGTTTGACCAGCAGCTTCTGCAGCCGCTTTGTCTTCTTCATATAAATCTAAACGAGCGTTCCATCCGTCTTGTCCAAATGTCATCCATTTAGCAAGTAGATATGCTTCTTCAGGGTGTGCGGTTTGGCTAGAAATCGCTTGATAGTCAAGAATGGTTGGAGGGAATAATCCTTCAGAACCCGATGGGTAAGGCCAGAAGCCCATGTTGATACCTTTATCTTGTGCTTCTTGGATCACCCAGAATTGCCAAGAACCTTCGATATCCATTGCGGCATAACCAGCTTGGATGACGTAGGTTTGTAATGCAGGTGTATTTTCCCAGTCAGTAGTCGGATAGCGTGAAGTGACACCTAGATTGAGTTCGTAGTTGTCGATTTCAACTTTAGCGCGCATCGCTGCAATCCATTCAGGGGAAGTATAGTTGAATTTAGTGCCATCCCAAGTGTCATAACCAAAGCGAGTTGAATTCATCATTGGCCATACTTGTTGGAAGTCAGGGGAACCATACCATGTATCAAAACCGACCACAAGGTTTTCAACGTTCACGATGTCATAGTTGGTGATTGCTTTTGCAATTTCAACGAATTCAGCGTGGGTCCAGTCTTTAACAGGGTAACCATCCGCGTCTAAACGATATTTACCAGAAACCGATTGTAAACCAGATTCTTCAAAAATGTCTAGGTTGATGAAAATACCTTTTAAGAATTGGAAACTAGGGACTGCATATCTGTGTCCATTATAAACAGCGGTTTTGGCTACGTCTTCATAAACCATTTCGGTGTCTGAATCGGCATCCCAATACTCTGCAACGTCTAAGGTTAAACCGGCTCTTACAACGGTTGGTACGTTATCGGTTGCGAATACGTCAGGCAATAAACCTGCTTGTGCTGCTGTGACAAGGTTACCAGTAAAGGTTGCACCAGAACCGGAAATATCTTGTCTTAATGTAACAGTGATGTTAGGGTATTTTTCCATAAACTTATCAATCATGCGTTGATTGAATGCAGCGTCGCCCCAGTCTGCGTATGTCAATTCAATGTATTTCACATTGTTGCCACCGCCGCCATTACAAGCGGCGAGTGTCAATGCGAACAATGAAATAACGAGTAAAGCAAATAGTTTTTTCATAGTTAATCTCCTAAGCTATGACTTGATAAAGAAGGATTTCAGAAATGGTGAAAGTACCAGGTAAGCTGATGAGTTCGCCACCAAGTGTACCAAAGTCAAATTCAAACTTCACAGGATCAGTGATGTCATTAGCGACTGTGAATGGTACATAAACCACTTTTTCAACGTTAGCTTCAGCTCTGAAATCGTGTGATCCAGCAGATAGAATCGATGCATAACCCCAGTTTGGAACAACGAAGTTAACACGTAGGTCTCTTGTTACAGATGAGGTCACAACCACTTTAAGCATGTAGTTACCAGCTTTTAGACCGGATAGCATTTGATACATATGAGGTTGATAAGCTGCACCCATGGTTTCAACTGTAACGACTGCATTACCATTGAGTAATTGCATATTACCAGTAGCACCACCGGAATTGTCATATGTCCATTGCAATACTTCTTGCGCTGTACCATTAACCAATAGTTCTGTACCTGCAGTTTTCTTGAAGGATAGGTTATCAAACATGATGAATTCTGAACCGGATTCAAAGGACACGAATTGATTACCAAATTCAAGTTTGATTTCGAATGGTAATGACATATCTGTACCTGTAGTTGCAGTGACAGTGTAAGTTGCTTTTTCTGTGGTAATTGCTACAGTACCAGAAGTAACGATGTTGTTATAACCTTTAGGTTCACCTTGTGTAAAGAATGGGTTTAAGGTCAATGCTTTAGATGCATAAGCATCAAATGTGAATGTATAAGTGGTTTCTGGTTCAAGCACTAACTTAGTACCATAAATCAATTGTAACATCCATGATGCTGGGTTTGCGCCACCTGCATACTTAGTTAATTCATACTTGAATTCGCCATTAACAACGGATAGAGATGCAACTGAGCCTTCCCAATCGTTGTGGAATGCTTGCCATCCAAGAGCGTCAAATGTTGTATTAACCAATAAGGTGTCTAAAACAGCTTCTTGTAATTTAATATTATCGAATGTGATGATTGAAGGTACACCATTTGGTGTCTTACCTAAATCGAATTCGAACTTCGTATTGTCCGTTGTCTTATCGACAGTAAACACGAATTGGAATGTTTGGAATTCAGTGGTTAATTGAATGCCTGCTTGTTTGAAATGTTCGTAATAAGTGCCATCTTGTGTAACGACAAAGTCGATGTCTCTTGCTACAGAGGACTTAACATCAAATGATGCACGGTAAGTCTTACCTTCGACTAAATCTACTTTTTGAACCAATTGAATAGACCAACCAGCAGCATTACCTGTGTTTGTAATATTCATTTGGAATTGTCCATCAACGATGCCGCTTGTAAATGCAGCTGGAACATCCCAGTCTTGACCCCATGTGGTCCATTCTGGTGTTGTTTCGTTGATTGGCGCTGAGAAGTCACCATTCTTAAGAATGTTTGTTTGTGAGAATAACATACCTAAAACGGATACAGTAACTGTAAATGTAGCTTCGTTACCAGCTTCGTCTTCAACAGAGTATTCGATGGTAAATACGCCTTCAACGGAAGTATCTACAGCCGTAACAACTGCTTGAGAAGCATCTTTAATCACAACAACGATGTTTTCAGTGACATCACCGTCAACCACGTCAAATGCTGTAACGCCAGCAAGTGGGTTGAATGTTGCACCAATTAAAACAGATCTTTCAGCAACCAATCCAGAGAATGTAGGTGCTAGAGTATCGGCATCTGGTGTCGATTCAGTGATTTCAATGTCATCAAACCATAATGTAGCATTGATGGCTTGTCCATTAAGTGTACCCAATTCGAATAAGATACCACCACGCTTGTTGTCAAGCTTGTGTGTAAACTTGTAAGAATAAGTTGCCCATTCAGTGGTGATGGTTCTTTGTTCAGTTTGACCAGGTTTGAAATCTGTAAACCATGGTGCTGAAGTTAACAATTCACCCACTTGAAGGTTGATTGCCTTTTCCACAGAGGATTTTGCTCTGAAGGAGACTTGGTATGTCTTGTTTTGTTCAAATGGCACGTTCATTTGTCCAAAACGTGGTGTCCATAAATTTGAACCAGCGACTACTTCGACTTTTAACGCGCCATTGTCAGCGGAAATGGTCATTTCTGCGCCATCGGAAATGTAGTTAACAGCTGGGTCTGTCCATCCACCTGTACCACCGGAGAAGTCTCCGTTGATGAGCATTTCGCCTTCAACAGCTGTAGGATTCAATACGGTTAGATAACGCCACTTTTCACCGGTGACATTGCCGACTTTAACTTGATATTTAACTGCAGCAACACCCACGGTTTGGGTATCTAAAACGCCTGATGCTGAAATGGTCGCAACCGATTGTACAGTGATTTGGTCTGTATAATCTTTGTTATCGTCACCGATCGCTTTGACACCGGTTAGAACGTTAAATTCTGAACCGTAAGCGATGTTTGTAACGTCGGCTACGCCTGTGAACGTAATCTTAGTCAACTTGGCTTCTGTTTGACAAGCGACCAAAGTTACAACACTTAAAACCGTTAAAACTAACAACATAAATGTTTTTTTCATTTGGCTTCCTCCCTATTTATGTATACATTTATTTGATCAATGCCGCCGGAGCGAACATTTGATGCCAATTGGGTCAATTGATCACCTTTGATCCAGTGTGAACCGAATGCATCGATGACTTCAATATCGGTGATACGTGCTGCTTTGTCATAGGTATTCAACCCGAGTGGATTGATGTACGTGACTTTGGTATTCAAGAATTTAAAGGACACTTTGCCTTCTTTAAAGAAACGTTTGTGTAATATTGGTTTAAATTTCAACACCAATTGATTATTCACTACTGTAAATGGGTGTTTACCGATGAACATTTCTTTATACATTGAAAGCATTTCTGCGGTAGACCCAGATAATCTGGATACGAATCCTTGTCCGTGTTTGTTTGGATCTGGGTTCGTTGAGGTTGCGATGAAACTTGAGTTTTCAAGGGGCGAACGACCGTACACTTCAGGATTCATGAAGCAGACCATGTTGGTATCCATTTCACTGTAGAATTCATCATATAAACCGGATTTTAATAACCCAAGCAAGTATTTATAAGTCATGTGTAAGAAGTTCGACTCACGTTCCAACCAACCTTTGGTGAATGCACGAATACGACCAATTTCGTTGGAGTATGCATCGAGTGATACGCTGGTTTGGTAAAACTTCATTTTCGCATCATACAACTCGGTGCCTTTAATCGTTTGATATAAGTCTCTCGCTTTAGAAACGTCTTTCGTTTGTTTTAAATAACGCGCAGGGGCTTCTAGGAATGCTGGGATTGGATTCATCTTAAACTCAAGTACTTTGACGAGTGGGAGTTTGTAGTTACCAATCTTCGGTTGACCATTTTCTAAAATCGGTTCATATTTCACAGCCTCAAATGTGAGGTATGTTGGATAAACCGGGTCAATTTCATGGGCCTTTTCTTCAGCCACACTCAAGTCAGTTTGGATTCTTGTAAGGACACGAATTGCTGCTTTGGTATCGATCCAGCTGAGGGAGAGCGGTTGTTTTATAGCTTCACGGTATTGTTCCAAAGCGGTGGTTCTTTCATCCCAAAGTTGGTAACCTTCGGATTGTAATGATTCGAATGACCTCATCAAGTCCACCAATGGTGTGAGCACTTCGATGTGATCGGATGGGTGTTGTTTAAATGCTTCTAATAAGAATTGATTCAAACGTTTGAGTTCGAACATTTCGGATACACCAGAACCAAACAAGCCAGGCAATCCGTTCATTGCGTCATTCCAACCCGGTTTATTGGCATCATAGGATAAACCAATGCCAGCTGGGTCTAAGAGGCCATATTTATTTAATACGAGTGTGAGTAATTTCGAAGCGAGGCTGACTTCCACGGGTTTACCACCGATGAGCAACCAGTCACTATGACCATGGTGGTGAGCCAACGCGCCATATTGACGCACTTTACCATCTTTGGTTAACACGGTTTTTTCACGTCTTGGTAAAACATCGGTGTGGTTATCGAAGAATCGGTATTTCTTCTTCTCAAATAACAAGGCTTTTTCTTGTTCTGGGTAGATGTCTAAATACCCTTCGATCAAATCATAAATGTAGGTGAAGTGGTCATTCCAGTAGCCTTCACCAAAACTCGCTTTGATGATTGGATTGGATTCTTTTAAAATGACCTTCATTGTATTTTCTGCTTGTGAATCATCATAGCCCAAGTCAATCAGTTTTTTATAAATCGAACCTGGGGTAAATGGTTTTTGAATGAACCCATCGAGTCCTGGGTAAACAACTTTACCGAGATACTCGAACTGCAAACCTTCAATCGACAATGGGTTATAACCATCCGCGCTGATTAAGGATGCGAAGTGCCATAAGTTATGATCACCCACAAAACTATGGAACAGCGTGTCATTGCGTCTATTTTGTAAAACGTCACGGAAATTACCATTGCCTTGAGAGTAATACTCAGGTTCGATGACAAAGAAATTATAATCCCTTTCTAAGTCACCATGCTTACGGCTGAATAAGTGATAACTCGCCACCCCGGATTTGGTTTCAATTGGGAAGGGTTCACCGCCACGAAGCAAATTATCTAAATAACATTGTTTGAGGTACGCATCGAAGAGTGGTTCGGCTGTTTCGGTTTCAATCGCACTGGTCAATGTTTTGTGTAACTCGATATTTTCACGGTCTTTCGCCATTAAATAATCGGTGTTTAATTTTTGAACATATTCATCTAACAAGGTTTTATCGGATGTGTAACCTACCAAGCTATTTAATGTGACCGTTTTATCCAACTCATGACTGAATAGACTGAAGGCACAAGGCACTTGGTTCACGACCACTTGGGGTTTATCTTTAAACACATCAAATGGGTGGTACATGAAGCCATATGGTTTCGCAAACGCGGTATCCATGTCGAACACCATACGGGTATCTGCGATGATTTTTACGGTTTGATTTTCAAGTTTAGAAATGTAGAAGTTACCATCAGTGACTTCACTCACTTCAGCAGAGTCCCCAGTGGATGCTCTTAATTTATAAAAAGCATACCCTGGTTTGAAATCGACATCCATCCAAGATTGAAGTAAATTCGAGATGGCTTTGAAGCCGCCGTAATCGATCCCAGATGGTAATATTTGAGTCAATCCATCCAACACTTCAATGTGCTTTTTGTTGAAGGATAAATTTTCGAAGGTAACTTTTCTGACCAAAGCACCGACTTTTTCATTGGGTAATGTAAAGTATTTGACGGTGACTTTGATTTGTATGGATTCATTGATTTCAGAAATGGATACTGAATCACGTTCAACGTACAGGTTTTGATTGAGACCATCTTCTTTAAAAAATTCGTAAATGATGCCATCGACACGGATGAATGTTCTAAAGCCAATGGTCTTGGTGTACATGTAAGCGGCGTTTGCTGGGAAGAATTCTAGGATAGCGCCGTTTTTATCTCTACGACCAAAACTGGTGATGACTTGTCCGCGGTTGACATAAAAACTCCATAGTGGAATCCCTTTTTTACCAGCGATGCCCGGTAAAAAGGAGGAGAAAGGTTTTTGTTTTTGATAGTTCTTTTGGATAAATGTGGTTTGGTGATTCGACTTCATAATGGCCTCCGGAAATCGGTTTCTTTAATTAACATTTAAAGGTGCACTTTGTGCGACCTTTATTTAAAAACGCTTACATATTTTAGGAAATCGGTTTCTTACTTTCCATATATTATATTATCACATTGTGTAATCGTTTACAAGCATTTTTATTTGTTTTATTGGGTAGTTTCACGAAGTACCAATTCTACTGGTACTCTAATGACTTCTTCTACCCTACTGTTGGGGTTATTGATCAGTTGTAATAGTTTTTTTGCAGCAGTGGTTGCAATCAATTCGCGGTCCTGTTTGACCGTGGTCAAACTCGGTGTAAAGTGTTTCGCAAATGCAATATCATCGTAACCGATGATTTGAATGTCTTCAGGGATTCGAATCCCCTTATCTTTAAAGGCTTTGAGGACACCTAAAGCGATGTCATCTGACCCTACCAATAAACCTTCTGGTAAGGGGGATTCCATCAATTTCATGGCTGCCTGATAGCCAGAGGTAAATCCAAATGATTCAGCAAACACGATGTGTTCTTTTTGAATGGTGATGCCTTTTTCTTCGTGGTATGCTTTATACGCCTCATAACGTTCAAAAAACGCTTTGGATTGTTGTGGGCCTGCGATTAATCCCACCGATTTTAGATGATTGTGTTCATATAAATGGTCTAAACTGACACGGATGCCCATCACATTATCGGAAATGATGGAATGGATGCCCGGGATCAAGATGTCTGTGGATACACAAGGGATGTGTTTTTTAGCCAGTTCATATAGGCCTTCATCCCCATAGTCACCGACAACAATATAGACGCCATCGACTTTTTTGTTCATACACCATTCGTAATAACTCATGCGGTTATTGCCTAATTTGGACACAATAAAAGACAACTCATACCCTTCATTTTCAACATAATTTTTAAAATGTTGGAGGATCGATGAGAAGAATGGGTGCTCTAAACCAATGTGTAAGTCTTCAGAAAAGACAACACCAATGGTATAGCTGCGTTTGGATTTCAACATGCGCGCTGACGTGACTGGGACATAACCCACTTCTTTGATATAAGTGAGGACACGTTCACGGGTTTCATCGGAGACATTGCCTGTCTTATTGATGACTTTGGAGATGGTACCCGGAGATAACCCGAGTTCAGCGGCGATGGTGTAAATGGTTCGTTTCAATCCACTCAAATCCTTTCGTATACTTTGACGTATTTAAACTGCATAGTCACAGGGAAGATGCTATCGTCGATTTTACCGCCCCACCAGCCACCTAAGGCTAAGTTTAGAATGAGGTAAAACGGTTGATGGAATGGCCAGCCGCCCTCATCGGTCAGACGGTGTTCGTCGCCGCGATGGAAGGTCACATGGTGTTTTTTATCGATGAAGAATCGAAGTTCTTCTTCGTCCCACTCAAAAGCATATTCATGAAAACCTTGAGTTAACTTCATATCCTCAACGATGTGGGTGGGTTGTAAATGATTCAAGTGATTATAACTCTTAGAATGCAAGGAAAAATGGACAAATCCTGGATGATTACCCACGTGTTCCATGAGGTCAATTTCACCACAAAGTGGCCATGAAACGCCTTTTTTAAATGCATCTGATAATAACCAAATGGCCGGCCAAGTGCCTAAGCCCAATGGCAGTTTTGCACATACTTCAACACGACCAAATAGGATGGATTTTTTGCCATAAGTCGTTAATTTGGCTGAAGTATAATGGTTTTTTTCGTAATCTTCTTTGTAACCAACAATATTGAGTAAACCGTCTTTTACAAATGCATTTTTTAATCTATCTGTATAGTATTGGGCTTCCCCATTACCAAACCCGTGGCCGCCAGTTTCGTAAACCCAAATCGATTCATCGGGTCTACCATCTCGATCAAAAAGATCTTGCCACAATAATTTAAAGGCCATGATTCATCCTCGCAAATTCTACTAATTGTTGTTTTTGAGCTTCTGTTAACACCATCACTGGTGAATTCTCATCTGAAGTATTCTCTTCTTCGATGATGAGTAATTTGCAGTTTTTCGATAGTGTATGGGAGTGAAATACCCCTTTTTTAATGTTGTATACTTTTTTTGGTTCTAAATGGATGGGCACAATTTGATCGTTTTCTACAATGAATAAGGTACAAGCCCCTTCTAACAAGACAAAAGCTTCATCGGTTAAATCGTGTGCTTGAAAACGATGAATGTTTTGGGGTTCGAGTTCTTCAATGTAATTTAATATGGCAATTCGCCAAGATTGGTAGTGGTATAATTTTTGATACCCAATACCGTCAAAATGGTGCACTTCAATACCTTTCATCTAAATACACCTCCAAGTTGCCGTCCAGTTCAACAAAATAGTTTGGAACCAAACGTTGATTCATTTCAATTTTACGGATGTCATAGTGACCGTATTCTAACCCTTTTGGATTGTGGTAAGTAATGCGGCGTTTTTGACCAAACAAATACGTTTCAATCCATGCTTTACCATCGATGAAATCGGATTTCATCAGTTTCGGATTTAAGGTTAAGGTACCTAAATGCATTTGAATACCAAATACTTCAGTTCTTAATAATTTGAGCAACCATGAGGCTGACCCAGTGAGATAACTGTATTTGCCTTCGCCTTTCGGTGTGAAATATTCTGGGATACCTGCCAACATGTTCGCATCCTTATGTAATGCACGGTTCATCAAGGCATTCATGGCTTGATGCCCATATTTCACCAAATCATATTGATATAGACCATACGCATACATCACTGCCATGTGTGAGAAAACAGCCCCATTTTCTTTATGTCCGTAAGCAAAACCATAGGCACGGCCCATGTTGAGTTTAACTTCATGGAAATTTGAATTGAGTTTGTAGCCACCAATATTCACATCAAACAGTGCTTTTTTGGTTTCAACTGCGATGTTCTTAGCGCGTTTTTTACTGACCGTTTCTGATAACAATGCCATAGTTTGACCTGTTAACGATAACGTATCTTTTCGATCTAAGAACAAACCATCGTTGTCAATGTAGGATTGTAATGCCCCATTCGGATGGACACCGAACGATTCTAAATGCTTGATCATTTGTTTGGCTTTATTTTTCAATGCTTGTGCCAACTTAAGGACATTGACTGAAACCACTGTCCCATCAAAATGCGCAACCTCATGGAAGAATTTTTCCAAATCGGCGTCTTTATGGATGTTTAGGCTGAGTTCAGCAAGTGACTTGAATAAAGTGATTTCGGTTTGATTCGATACTTCTAAAATCTCAGCCAATAGGCGTAAATTATTCGCGTAGAAATGGGTGAATGCCAGGGTTTCACCTTTTTTGTTGGCCATATCTAGGCCATCGTTCCAGTCCGCGTCCTCGAGTTTAATGAACCCTTGTTCACCGATATTTAATGCAGCGACGACGTTTTCTAATAATAAATGTTCATAAATCGACCCTTGGTAAGGCGTTTGATCGACACGAAGGATGTAATCTTTAGGAAATACCTTTTTCGTTTGTTTGGTGTAGTGTGTGAATTGGTCTTCAAAATAAGGGGTTTGAATCCATAGGAAATCCAAATCACCGGTTTCATGAATGTACATGAGGGTTGTGATGAGTGGCCATGCACCATGGTCACTCCAAACACGGACAATGTTGTTTCTATCCGCTTTGAATTCACCCTTTTTCGAACCGATGATGGTGGCGTTAGACCCATCGATACGAATGCCTGCAAAGTTGTTGATCAACGCTTCTTTAACGGTTGGGTCATTGTACATGATTAAAGACAACAAATCCTGCCATAAGTCACGCCAACCTTTGCCACCTTTACCATAATCGTGGTGCGGCATGTAGGAGTTACCAAAAAATCTTCTCAAGATGGGTTGAATCGCTACCATATCCAATAAAGCCGTCTTTTGTGCACTGCCATAGGAGAATTGTAAACGGGTCACTTCATCTAACCAATAGGCCTTGGATGCTTCAAACGCTTGATCGAATGCGTTTTTATTCAAATACGCATTGAATGCGCTCAATTTGTCTTCGTAACTGGCTGAAAAACCCATAAATAAAGCAATCGATGCATGCGGTTGAACATGGATGGTTTCGAATAATATGCCACCCATCGCTTCATAACCTTCAACATAATCGCCCACATGAGATGCTTTTTTGGGTTGTGGATATAAGAGATTGCCTTTACCTACAAATTCATCGAGTGATGGGTAATAGGCTTTAATGTTCATGTCAGTTGATTTCGCATGGAAACCATAAAATACATCGTTTGGTTTATGACCGCGTTCGTCAAAAGATAAGGTTGGTTTTAATTCGATGAGGTGGTCTTTTACCCATACACGGTTTAATAACGAGGTGACGTGTCTGTGGTCTCTTAAATTATCTGCACTTCTGCCATACAGTGGAGAAGCCGTCAATACATCGAGTTGAACTGATTTATCCGAAAGATTGGTAAAGACGATTTCATGTAGTTCAATCGAGTCATCATTCACGATAAATGACGTGGTCTTTAAAGCTATTTTTTTATTTCTTCTTTCAACCACTTGATAGAGTGGTCCAACTTTGAGGTCAATTTTGTCATTTTGTTGGTAGGGCATATTGCCATTCAAATGATAGGGTTTGCCATCGACTGTGAAGATGACATTACGCGAAAAAAGACTATTGACCAAGTCTTTCTCAGAAAATGGTTCTGTGACATAGTGGTGATAATCCAATTTAATGTCGCCAGATAATGTCGGGGTGATGTATGACATTAAGCCCGTTTTGTTGAATAACGGGAAATAGTAGCCTGTGAATCCTTTTAAATTTTGTTTTTCAATCGTTCCCATTTGAACACCTCATGCTGTTTTGGAAATCGGTTTCCTTAATTCCATTATATCGTATAAAAAAGAATTGTAAAGGGTTTCAAGAATGAAATTTGATTGTGTACCTGTTCTACTATTTATCAATTAATCGCTTCGAATGCATTTAAAATCAGCCTTTACAAAGTAAAAAATGACCAATGTTGGTCATTTTGGTGTGTTTAAGCGGATTTTTTTCTGAATATAAAGAATGCAAAAGCGATATCAATCACCATAAAAATCCCAATATACATGTATATTTTCCAAATGTGGTCTTGAATTTCTAACATATCTTCAACTTCATCGACGGTATAAGACATTTCAAAACCGGCTTGGGCATAACTGGATTCGTTATTGAGGTCAACCACAGGTAAATCTAGGGTTGCAATCTCAATTGGAAAACCGGTATAATCAAAAAGTGTAACCTCAAAAGAGGCATCTTCGATGAGAAAATTGTAATAGTAGAAATCTTGTTCTTTCAAGCCCCAACTGATTGAGAAATCTTTATACACATCATCGTCTTTGGTTGAATAGGTTTTGATGCCATTCATCCAAACTTCCATGCGTGTTTGGTCGTTGGTGTCTTTTTCAGAATCACTCATCGTGACCTCGTCATTGGCCATCACGAACACGATCAATTGGCTGATGACTTCACCGTTACGATTGCGTTCAATCGTTTTAAAATAGGTCACTTGATAATCGTTGTGATCACTGACGGTTGTAGGGTTGAGTTCTTTATAATAAAGCGATGAGTATTTGATGTAGTTGGTGAAATCTCTTTGTTCAATCGATGTGTCAATCAATTGCTCCAATAAAATGGCTTGTCGTTCATAAATGATGCCTAACAATGACGTGATATAAATGACAACCACCAAAATCACAGTAATGACGCCGTATAGTATTTTATTAAACATATTATATTTCCGTCGCAATGATCACTGGGATGGTGATTGGACTGCGTTTGGTTTCTTTATATAGAAACTTATTGATGTCTTCTCTGACATTGGTCTTGAGTTCATTCCAGTTGATGTATTTGCCCTTTAAGTGTTTGTCACAAGCTTTAATGAACAAATCTTTAACTTCTTGTAAAAGTTGTTCGGACTCTTTAACGTAGACAAACCCTTTGGTGACAATTTCAATATCGCCTAAAATACGTTTAGAACGTGGATTGATGTTTGCAACAATCAACAAAACACCATCCTCAGATAACAATTCTCGATCGTGAATGACGATGTCATTGACATCACCGATGGCTGAACCATCGATTAAGATGTCGCCACTGCGGTATCTGGCTCTTTGTACATCGGGTGTACCATCTTTAAACACCAGCGCATCCCCATTGTCCATGAGGAAGACTTGATCTTTGTCATAACCCATTTCCATCGCTAATCGTTGAACAGCATATTGCATACGGTATTCACCAATGACTGGCAAAATATAACGTGGTTTAAGCATGTTCATCATCATTTTGATTTCATCGGATGTGGCATGGGATGTGGTCAAAATCTTTTTATCGATCACCGTGACTTTCGCATCTGTGCGGTACAAGATATCGAGTGTTTTCGCAGCCATTTTTTCTGTACCAGGGATCGGGGATGCCACAACCAATACGGAGTCGTTTTCATCGATGTGAATCAAACGGTCCGCTTTCTTGCACATGCGTTGTAACATGAAGAAAGGTTCATGACGATTCCCTGTGACCAAAGCAACGATGTCTTTATCATCATTTTTGTTTTTATCGTCAATATATCTTAATGCAATCAATGATTCTTTCGGGATGTTTAAATAGCTCATTTCAATCGCGATATCGACGATACGTTGGGCACGTCGACCGATGATGGCGATGCGTTTTTTATGTTTTAAGGCAATGTCGATGACACGTTGAATTTTCAATAAGTCAGAGGAGAATAATGAAGCAATCACACGGCCTGGCGCGTTTGAGATGGCTTGGTTGATGGCATGATCGAGCTCTTTGGTAATCGAACCATTGAGTACTAAACCAGAACCCAAGGATTCAGTCAGCAAACACAAGACCTTTTTTTCAGCGAGTTCATTGATTTTCTTAAAGTCGGTTTGATACCTTGGGTCAGCACTTTGGTCAAACGTATAATCCGACGTATAAATAATCGACCCATCCATCGTGTTAATCGCAACCCCGACACTCTCTGGGATGGAGTGGGTGGTTGTAAAAAAGGTGACTTTTACATGATCAAATTTGATGATGGAGTCTTGATTGATGACATGAAGTTTGAGTTTACTTAAATCATACCCTTCTTCTTTTAAATTGTCTTTAATCAATTCCATCGTAAAGTTGGTGGCGTAGACTGGGACATTGATGTCTTTTAGGATATGTGACAAAGCACCGATGTGGTCCTCATGGGCATGGGTCATGAAAAAACCTTTGATTTTGGGTAAAAATTCAACCAAAACCTTATAATCCGGCACGATTTCATCGACACCAAACAATTCAGAGGTTGGGTATTTAATCCCAGCATCCAAGATGAATAGTTGAGAATCCACCTCGACACAATACATATTTTTCCCGTTTTCACCGAGACCGCCTAAGGCGAATATTTTAATTAAGCTCATAGCATACTTCCTTTCAATACTAGAAACGTCAAAGTTTATTTAATTATAACATGGAGAAGAAAAAATCAGCAAGTTTATTACACTTTTAAAACATATTGGCTTATGACGGATTTCAAAGTAAAAACAATCCCACTTTATGGTAATATACAAATAGGTGAACACTTATGGCAATCAAATACCCAAATCCAAAAAAAACCACAACCAAAATCATCAATCGTTCCAATTTAGGGATGACCCTAGAAGGCGATGTTGAAGCGACCAATCAGTTTTATTTAGATAAACAGATCGCGGTGATCTACAAAAAACCTACCCCTGTTCAAGTGGTGACGGTCAGTTATCCGGCCAGAAATAAAGCCAAGATTACAGAAGCGTATTATAAAACCCCATCGACAACGGACTTCAATGGGGTGTATAAAGGCTATTATATTGATTTTGATGCGAAAGAGACACAATCTAAAACATCGATTCCTTTGAAAAATATCCCTGAACATCAAATCTTGCATCTCAAACGCATTGTGGATGCGGGCGGAATCGGGTTTATGATCGTCTATTTTGCGATATATAATGAATACTACTATTTACCATTTGATGTGCTTTATGACCATTACATGGCGTCATTAAAAGGCGGACGGAAATCCATCGCTTATGAAACCTTTAAAACCGAAGCCTATCCAATCAAATTCGGCTATAATCCACGTTTAGATTATCTAAAAGTCATCGATACTTATGTTATACCAGGTCTTTTAAAAGCAAGCGTTTGTACGTAAGTACTGAAACCAATAAACACAATACCATCGATGCGAGCATGTATCCACCATTGTAAGTGACAGAATAGATGATCACATTTTCATCCCCAGCGTATTCTGCGAAAAAGAGTATCCCAGATAAGGTATGGATGATGAATCGGACGAATGAACCCAATACAATGCCATAGACCACAGCACTGACTTCCAATTTCAGTGCTTTTTTACTGAACAAGCCAGCCAACCCAATGGATGCGAATGCCAAGGTGTAATCGAAGACGAATGACCCCCAGAAAAAAGCATAACCATCGATAAAAAAGTTGACAATCCCAAATACTAAACCAGAGATGAGACCCCATTTTAAACCATGGCGATAACTCAAAATAAAGATGGGAAACATCGCGAGCGATGCAGACCCACCATAAGGCATTTGTAGGATGGGAATCATTTTAGAAATTAGTTCTAAAACCACCGCTAATGCGACCAAAATAGCGGATTCAGTTAATTTGTTTAAATCTTTGTTCATAGACATTTCTCCTTATAAAATAAAAAATTCCTTTGGTATGCCAAAAGAATGTCTAGTGAATGTGACTATTCCTCCGCTGGCATGATCCAGATCAGGTATTCGGGTCGAAAATCTTCCTCTCAGCCAAAAGGCTCCCCGTAGTACACAATTAGTTTAACACATTTTATTTGAAACTCAAGTGAAATGGTCTAAATCTTGGAACAATAATCTGCTGAATAAATTTGAAGTAGTTTATATTTTTGCTCGGTTGTTTTACGTAAGTCAAATAAAAAACCTTCGACAGCCTTCCAAACAAACACCCAGCTAGAAATGTAAAAGACTTCATTGATGATAAATAGGTTTAAGTAACGTTCGGATAATAAAATCGAAATCATCATCGCAGTTAAGCCAAAAAGAACCATCAGCGTCGATAGAATTTTTATTTGCTTGATGTTGACTGTCAAGTCGATGATGCGTTTGGTCAAACTGCGCTCAACCATGAGTTCAATCGTTTTAAGCAAATCCGCTTCAATGGTTTGGTGTGGCCGTGTCACATTGATCAATAGTGGCTTGTATAAAGGCACATATTTCGCATTTTCTTCCAAGTGATTCATGATTTCTTGACTGATGCGACGACGACTGAGCATCGTAAATTTTTGATAAATATCACTTTCTTGATTGATTTCTAAGTCAATCACCGCATAATCCTCATCTTCATCATACTCTTCGTATTCAATTTTAAGGACTTCTTTGTCCGCCTCTTTGAATTTACTGATCTGTTGACCGAGTTGTTTTTCTCTCAACTTTTCAGCCTCTTTTGGTGGGAGTGCTTTTTTATCTTCGATTTTCATACATATACCTCACATATATTGTAACTTTTTTGGCCTTTTTTTGCAATTTTAAGACAAAAAAACAATAAACCAAAAGGCTTATTGTCGTTTTTTACGTTTTTGACCGAATCCAGCAAACTGAACAGAAAAACCGGTCGGCATGATTTTAAGTAACCCATGGGCGATTTTTTCTTTAAAGCCAGGCACGATGATGACACGTTTCGCATCGAGTGCTTCTCTGGCAGCCATTTTCGGGTCTTTCTTATAAAACTTAATGTCTGTACCCGCCGTTTCAAAAAACTGGGTTTTGAGTGGGCCAGGACACAAGGCTTGAATTTGAACACCACTTTTTGTGATTTTTGCTTCATAAGCAGCGGCTCTGGTTAAACTGGTTACGTAAGCTTTAGTCGCATAATACGTGGCAGCGTAAGCCCCTGGAACGAATCCAGCCAACGAACTGACGTTGATGATTCTGCCCCCATTTTTATCTTTAAAGTAACCATAAAAATGTTTCATCAAGTGCTGAAGTGCTTTGATATTGACATCGATCATTTGAAATTCTTTGTCTAGAGGCGCATCAATGAATAAATCATTGTGACCAAAACCCGCGTTATTGACCAAAATCTCGATGTCATAAGGGGATACAAATTCAATCAGTTTGTCGCGAAACTCATGTTTTGCAAGATCACCGACAAATATTTGAACTTTGACGCGATATTTGGACTGAATTTCTTTTTGTGCTGAAGCCAAATGTTCTAAACTACGCGATGTGATGATCAAATCATAGCCACGATCAGCCAATAAATCTGAAAATGCTCTACCTAAACCAATTGCCCCACCTGTGATGAGTGCATAACTCATAGAATCACGCCTTCAATGAGGACAACTTCATGCTTTTGTTGACCAATTTTGATTGATTTTTCTAAAGTGCTCATGGCATCATTGACACCTTTTTGATTTGCATGAACTTCTAAGATGACATCGCCTTTTTGAACGTAATCTCCGATTTTCTTTTTAAAAATGATACCCACCGCTGGGTCGATGACACCATCAACGGTTTCTCTACCCGCACCTAAATAGGCAGCAGCTAGACCAATATCGATGGTGACCATTGAATCGATATAACCCGATTGTTGTGCCTTTAAAGGCAATACTTGGGTAGCTCTTTTGAACTTTTCAGGGTTTAAAATATAAGACGCATCGCCGCCTTGGGCAGTAACCAATTCGACCAGTTTTTGAAGGGCTTCACCATTTTCGAGTTTGGATTTTAATAACGCCATGGCCTCTTCTTTTTTCGCAATCCCTGCATCTTCTAATAAATAAGAACCAATTTCAAGGACGACCGATTCCAAATCTTTAGGACCTTTGCCTTGAAGGGTTTCAATCGCTTCTATAACTTCTAACGTATTACCCACAGCGAATCCAAGGGGTTCATCCATGTTGGTTAAAATCGCTTTAACACTCTTACCGGCCAATTTACCGATTTGGACCATCAAAATCGCCAGTTTTTTTGCTTCTTCTAAGTCGGTCATAAATGCACCATTACCAACTTTAACGTCCAAGCAGATGGCATCTGCCCCTGACGCTAATTTTTTAGACATGATCGATGAAGCAATCAAAGGGATGCTTGGTACGGTGCCTGTCACATCGCGTAGCGCATACATCTTTTTATCTGCAGGCGTGATGTTTTTGGATTGACCAATGACAGATATGCCGATGCGATTGACTTGTGCTTTAAATGCATCTTCATCCAAAACGATGTTGTATCCAGGGATGGATTCTAACTTATCTAAGGTACCACCTGTATGACCTAAACCGCGTCCGCTCATCTTCGCGAATTTCGCGCCACAAGCAGCCACGAGTGGTCCCAATACCAAAGTGACTTTATCGCCAACACCACCGGTTGAGTGCTTATCGACTTTGATGCCTGAGATATCCTCTAAATTAAAGGTATCACCACTGTGCATCATCGCGATGGCTAAATCGGTGGATTCCTGGTCAGTCATGCCATTAAAATAGGTTGCCATCAAGAAAGATGACATTTGATAATCGGGGATATTGCCTTGCGTATAGCCATGGACAATAAACTCAATTTCAGCTTTGGTCAGTTCAAAACCATCGCGTTTTTTTGTGATTAAATCTAACATTCTCATCGTATTAACACCTCGTGAAAATATTATAACATAGAATCGTTTTTATACATAAATGCTTTGTGTTATAATAAGCAAGGGAGTGAATTATATGAGAATATTTGCCATCCGACATGGGCAAACCGACCGCAACTTAAACCGCATTGTTCAAGGGTGGTCAGACCAGCCACTCAATGCCAATGGCATCACCCAAGCTATTCAAATCGGACAGCATTTAAAGAATCATGGGTACCGTTTCGATCGAATTGTTTCGTCACCCCTATCGAGAACCATGAGGTCCGCAGAAATCATCCAACAAGAAATGGGCACAAATTTACCGATGGATATTATACCTCAATTCATTGAAAGAGACTTCGGTGTATTCGAAGGGACCTCGGTGGATGAAACCATGCCAATCATCTATCAAAAAGGATTTAAACAAGCTGGATATGAGCATGATGAAGCCTTATTACAACGCATCGATCAAGCACTGAAATCACTTTATCTTCAGTATCCAAATGACGACATCTTACTGTCTTGTCACTCACATGTTACGAAGTCATTATTGATTTTGTCTGACCCACAAAACTACAACTTTCAAACATGGTTAAATAATGCCAGTATGTGTATATTTGATTATGATGGAAAAACATTGATTACCCTTGCTTACAATATTGAAGCCACTCAAAAATAAACCAAAACGGTTTATTTTTTTCTTTTAAAGATTTTCTTCACACCTGCCTGTGCAAACGATTTGTCATTATTGGAAGCGCTATGATACAATAACGTTAAACATAAAGGTTTGAAATTCAACATTTCAATCTTAGAAAGCGGTGAATATTATATGGAAACAGCGAAAGCATCTAGTCATTTAGATGTTTTAAGCAAGCGAAACCTCCTCATTTACACAGGTTTCTTATTCATTTTACTGGTATCTTCCAGTATCATCTTTGGGCTTTATGCCTTTTTAATCGCGTTTGTTGCCATCCTTGGTTCTGTATCGGTCGAGTTTGCATTCGCGAAGATTAGGAAAAAACCTTTGGATTACAGTTTACTCATCACACCTCTCATTTTCACATTGATCATGCCCCCAACTGTCCCACTATGGATTGTTTTAATTGGTAGTGTGTTTGGGACATTCTTTGCGAAATCATTGTTTGGTGGGTTAGGAAAAAACGTATTCAACCCAGCGTTGGTTGGTTACATCTTCGTATCCATTTCATTCCCTCGATACTTAAATACCCAATGGTTAAACCCACAAACCGATGTCGTTGCCTCAACGACACCATTAATCCAACTCAACAACAATGCCTTAGCTTATAATTTATGGGAGTTGTTGGTAGGGAATGTACCAGGCACGTTGGGTGAAACCTTCCGTCTAGGTATTTTGGTTTTAGGGATTGCTTTGATCGTACTTAAGATCATCGATTGGAGAATCACCGTATCCTTCTTGGCAACCATCTTCTTGATCAACTGGGTCGGTGGATTCCTATTTTCGGATTTATTCCGTGATCCTGTTTCTTCCCTCTTGGTTGGTAGCGTCTTATTTGGTGCCTTCTTCGTGGCGACTGACCCAGTGACAGCACCCACATTTGGTTGGGGAAGAGTCATTTATGGTATTGGTATCGGGATCATTGTGATGGTTATCCGTGCCGATGCTGGTGCATACCCTGAAGGGACTGCCTTTGCCATCGTCATCATGAATGCCATTTCACCCCTCATTGACAGTTATAAAAAAGAACCTTCTATGGAGGTAGCCGCATGAAACAATACATCCGCATGATGTTATTCGTCATCATTCTTGGTGGTGTCACTTCAGGTTTATTGGTGGGGATGGATTTACTCACCAAAGACAGAATCGCATTAAACAAAGAAGCGAGCATCAAATCGGCCATTTTAGATGCGTATGATATCAGCTACAATTTAAACAATATCCACGATATTTTTGAAACTGAAATCAATGTCATTCAGTATGAAGGCGAAGATACCTTCTATGTTGACAATCGTACGGGACAAATTTCATACATCTTCACTGGTGGTGGGGTTTGGGGCACAATTCGTGGCGTCATTACCTTCGAAAGTGATTTTAGAACGGTCGTTAATATCAGTATTTTGGAACAATCCGAAACCCCTGGTTTGGGTGGTGTGGTCGCTGAACGTTGGTATTTAGATACCTACATTGGCACGGTATTTGATACCGCTTCCCCATACATCATCATTCGCCATGCTCAAGAAGACAATTTAGCCAACGAAGTTGACGCCATCACAGGTGGGACAAGAACGTCTGAAAAATTTATGGAAATCCTAAATACAACCTATGAAGCGTTTAAGGCTAAATGGGATTTGGTGGGGGTATAATATATGAAACTCATACGACTTAAATATAAAAAATGGTTCAATATTTTAAAAGACGGCATCTCTGTCAATAACCCCATCGTGGTTACAGTTTTAGGGATTTGTTCCTCGCTTGCGGTATCGAACAAAGTTGAAAATGCCATCGCGATGGGTTTAGGGGTCACCTTTGTCGTCATGGCATCGAGTGCTTTTATCTCCTCTTTGCGTAAATTGATCCCAGGTAAGTTGAGAATGGTCACTTACATGGTGGTTATTTCTACCTTTGTTATCTTGGTACAAATGACGCTTGAAGCCTATTTTCCAATCATCGCTGCCCAATTGGGTGCGTATGTTGGCTTAATCATCACCAACTGTATCGTTATGGGACGTGCTGAAGCTTATGCAGTTAAAAACCCTGTGAAGTACTCCTTAGTCGATGGATTCGCTGCGGGTATGGGGTATACATTTGTATTGGTGGTTGTTTCCATCATTCGTGAATCGCTAGCTTTCGGTACGATTTTAGGTTTCAGAGTGATGCCAGCAAGCTTTACCAATTGGTCCATCATGGCATTAGCACCAGGCGGATTCTTCGTCATCGCGTTGTTCATTTGGGGCATTCGTGAATGGCTCAAATTCTATGAGAGTGAGGCTTAAATAATATGGAAAGACTCATTGGAATTTTTATTGCAACGATTTTAAATCATAACATCGCATTGGTGTATATTTTAGGGATGTGTCCACTGATTGCCATTTCAACCAGCGTTAAAAACGCGAAAGGCATGGGGATTGCTGTTGTCATCGTGGTTACTTTGACAGGGATCATCAATTACCCAATTTACCAATTATTGAAACAAACCGAAACCACATCGCTTGCGCTTTTGGTATTCATCATTACGATTGCGGCTACCGTTCAAATTTTAGAACTATTGATGGAAAAGTTTGTACCAAAACTATACAACGCTTTTGGGATATTCTTGCCTTTGATTACCGTAAACTGCGTGGTTCTTGCTGTATCGTTATTCTTTGTCAACAGAGAATACACTTTCAGTGAAACTGCCGTCTTCTCCTTTGGTTCTTCCTTAGGGTGGATGCTAGCCATCGTATTGATCGCGGGATTAAGAGAAAAAATGGCGAAATATGCCGATGTCCCTAAAGGTCTTAAAGGCAAAGGTATCGTGTTCGTACTACTTGGTATCCTAGCACTTGCATTCATTGGCTTGACCGGCTTGGCAAGCATATAGGAGGGTCATGATGAATATATTTGTACCAATCATCTTAGTAGGGGTATTGATTGTCATTACCCTACTGCTCATCGTTGTCGATAAATTACTCGGCGGCGGAAAAGAAAAAATCCTCATGATCAACGATGAAATCATCGTCCCTGTGAAAAATGAAGATACTGTTTTGAATACATTATCCGAACAAAAGATTTATTTGCCATCCGCTTGTGGGGGTAAAGCCACTTGCGGTACCTGCAAATTCCGCTTAATTGAAGGTGGCGGAGAAGTCAAACCCACAGAATTGCCCTTCTTATCCCCTTCAGAAAAAGAAAATGGGGTAAGATTATCCTGTCAAGTCAAAGTCAAAGACGACATGAAAATCGAAATTCCAAAACAACTGTTGAACGCGAAATCGTATAAGACTAAAGTCGTATCGATCATCGATCAAACCTATGATATCAAACTGGTGAAATTCAAACTGATTGACCCTAAAGTGATGAACTTTAAACCCGGTCAATTTGCTCAAATTGTTGTGCCTGGCATCGACGTGATTCGAGCCTATTCGATTGCTTCAAACCCTGCAAATCCAGAAGAAATCGAACTCATCATCCGTCAAGTACCTAATGGTAAAGCGACCACGTTCGTTCATAAGGCACTTCAAGTCGGTGACAAAATCACATTGACAGGGCCATTTGGGGATTTCTACTTACAAGAGGAATCAAGCCGCGATATGATCTGCATCGCAGGTGGGTCTGGTAAAGCCCCAATTCGCAGCATTTTGTATTACCTTAAAGATCGTGGTATGCATCGTAAAGTGAAATACTTCTTCGGCGCGAAATCAAAACGCGATTTATATATGACCGAAGAATTTGAAGCCCTTCAAAAAGAATTTCCTAACTTTGAATACATTCCAGCACTTTCAGAACCACTTCCTGAAGATAACTGGACAGGTGAAACAGGCTTAATTACCAATGTGGTCGACCGTTTGACAGGTGATCTTACCGAAGCCGAAGCTTATTTGTGCGGTTCACCAGGCATGATCAATGCGTGTATCAAAGTCTTGAACAAACACGAAATCAAACAACACAACGTCTTCTACGACAAATTTTCATGAAAAAAAACGTCAAGCCTGCAAAGGTTTGACGTTTTGTTTTTAGATAAATAGATTGTGGTTCGCAGATTGGACATCGCCTAAATAGGTAGCCACCCCAGCGATTTCAATGCCATCCATGAGTTCCTCTTTTTTGATCCCCATGATGTCCATTGACATCGCACAAGCGGTGATTTTGACGCCCATATCCATGGCATTTTTCATCAATGTTTGAAGTGAATCGACATTTTTCTTTTTCATGATATAACGGATCATCTTAGGTCCCATGCCAAGCATGTTCATCTTGGAAATCGGCAGTTTTTCGGTACCTTTTGGCATCATGAAGCCAAACAACTTCTCAATGAATGATTTCTTCACTTTGGTATGTTTTGGTTTTCTTAAGATATTGAGACCCCAGAATGTAAAGAACAAGGAGACCTCTTTACCCATCGATTTCGCACCTGTGGCGATGATAAAAGCAGCGATGGCTTTGTCCAAATCTTCAGAAAATACCACGATGGTTGATCCATTTTTTGGATCTTCTTTTTCGTTTTTCACAGGTTTACCTTTTTGAAGTTTCGCCGTGATGGTTTTGTTATCTTTGTTTATGTGGATTAACGTGTTGCCTGTTTTGTTTGCCCACGTTTGAATGTCTTTCATGAAACCTGGGTCAGACGCTTTGACTTCTAAAACTTCACCTGGCTTCATGGTTTCCATCGTTTGATAGACTTTCATGATCGGACCAGGACATTGTAAACCACACGCGTCCACGATCACCATTTCTTTATTCGATGTTTCTACTTTTCCTGTAGGCGCGATGACAGGGTCGCCCAATTCGTTGACTGGAAAGAAACAAACTTGACTGCCATTTTCATCAAATACGCAGGAAAATGATTTGAAACCACCATCGAGGTTGATGGCTTTGAAGCCGTGTTGTGTGAGGATACGTTGGGCAGTGTAACCCCGTGTGCCCACTTGACAATACACATAAATCGTTTCATTTTGAGGCAATTCTGCCAACCGTGCACGTAGTTCTGACAATGGGATATTCACAGAACCCGACAAATAATGGATCAATACTTCTTGGTGTTCACGGATATCTAGAATATAGGCCCCTTTGGAAGCGAGTTCTTGAATCTCTGCCCATGTCACCACTTGGGTGAGGCCTTTAATCATGTTTTCTGCGACATAACCTACCATATTCACTGGATCTTTGGCCGATGAATACGGTGGTGCGTAAGCAAGGTCGATATTTTTCAAATCGGTAATCTTCATTTTTGCATACATGGCTGTAGCAATCACATCGATACGCTTGTCAACACCATCGCCACCGATGGCTTGTGCCCCATAGATCTCTTCGGTATCTGGGTTAAATAAGACTTTCAATGAAATCGGTTCAGACCCTGGGTAATACGACGCATGGTTAGAAGGATGGATGTGTAATACTTTATAGTTGAACCCTAACGCTTTGACTTGTTTCTCATTTAAGCCGGTTGAAGCGACGGTTTGATTGAAAATTTTCGCTGCTGAGGTCGCAAGTGTGCCCTGGTATGCTTCTATAATTCCACAAATATGGTTGGCTACAATTCGCCCTTGACGGTTGGCTGGACCTGCCAGTGCTGCCATCATCATTTGATTAGAGACGCGGTTTGGCACTTCAACGACATCGCCAATGGCGTATATGTCCGGGTTGGATGTCAGCATGTATTCATTGACTTTAATCGAACCCCGATCTGATAAGGCTAAATTAGCCTCTTTGGCTAAGGCATTGTCAGGTCTAACACCAATCGCGAAGAGGATTAAATCGGTTTGAACAACTCTACCTGAAGACAAAGTGATTTGTTTGCCTGCTTGGTCAAATGATTTGACCCCATCATTCAAGAGGAGTTCTACCCCGTGATCGGCAATCCCTTGATGGATAATTTGAGCCATTTCAAAATCGAACATCCCCATGACTTGTGGGGCCATTTCAATCAACGTGACTTTCAAACCCAAATGATGTAAATTTTCCATCATTTCAATCCCAATGAACCCACCACCGATGACAGTCGCGTGTTTCGGTTGTTCTTTTTGGATGAATGAAATGATTTGATCCATGTCTGGAATGTTTCTCAATGTAAATAAGGTTTTCGCGGTTTCTATCCCGGGAATTCTCGGTTTTACAGGTACTGAACCTGTCGATAACACCAGTTTATCGTATGTTTCGGTGTACACACGGTTGGTTTGAACATCCCTAATTTGGACCACTTTCGAACCACTATCGATTTTGGTTACTTCACTGAAGTTTCTCACATCGATATTGAACTTCTTCTTCATATCAGCCACGGTTTGGACGACCAACGCGTCTCTAGATTCAATCACACCGCCCACATGATAAGGTAAACCACAGTTCGCAAAACTGATGTATTCGCCGCGTTCTAAAAGGATGATATCGGCAAATTCATCGAGTCTGCGCAAACGTGCTGCAGTGGTTGCGCCGCCGGCGACACCACCCACTATGACAATTTTATTGGACATATAACGTATCCCTCCAAATCTTTAATATAGACCGTCATGCGTATGATGTCAATAAAAAAACCGCCTATAAATAGACGGTTATCTATGTAACGTTTACATCATTTGATTTGGGAACGATAAATATTGGCGTAAACCCCATTTTTTTCGAGTAACGCGCTGTGATTGCCTTCTTCTACTTTGATCCCTTTTTCTAAAACAACAATCTTATCGGCATTTTTAATCGTTGATAAGCGGTGCGCAATGACGATGGTGGTTCTACCCACTTTGACTTTATTGAGTGCGGTTTGAATCATCACTTCGGTTTCAGTATCGATATTCGCGGTCGCTTCATCCATCACTAAAATCGATGGGTTATGAACCACTGCCCGTGCGAATGAGATGATTTGTTTTTCACCCACCGAGAAGTTGCTGCCCTGACGAGAGACTTTTGAATGGATCCCATCTTCAAGTTTATCCAAGAGTTTATCGCCACCAATTTCCCGAAGAATTCGTTCAATTTCAGCGTCGCTGATATCTACGCCAAAGCGAATGTTATCAGCAATCGTGCCTTTAAATAACACAGGGTCTTGGAGAATGATGCCGATGTGTTGACGGTAAGTCCGTTTACTATAAGTTCTAATGTCTTGATCATCAATGTAGATATTGCCCATATCATCGGGTTTGATGTCATAAAAACGGAGTAATAAGCTCATCAACGAGGTTTTACCAGAGCCCGTATGCCCAACCAATCCGACCATTTGACCTGGTTCAATGTTCAAATCAATCCCTTTCAATACGGGGTTATTTTTTTCATAAGCAAACCAAACATTGTCAAAGACGATTTTGCCTTGATAACGGTCAATTGGATGAAAATCGCTGTCCTCTTGTTCACCATCGATGATTACGAACAAACGTTCTGTACGCACGATGGCGTGTTGTAAGTTCCCAATTTCCCTAAACAATGTACCCACAGGTTCAATCAATCGCGATAAATAATCATTGTAGGCGTAAATCACCCCTGCAGTGACCACAAATCCAGCAATATTCATATAAGAAATACCGAAATATAAAATGACAAAGGCGGTTACCAATTGACCAATCAATCGTATCATGTTCCAACCAATCGACAAGTGGAGTTTGGTTTCTTTGAGTTTTTCTTTCAAGAAATCTTCAGACAATTGATTGAATTTTTCTGAGGTTTGGGCTTCAAAATTGAATATTTGTAACACAGATATGCCATTGATGATTTCATTTAGGTTCGCGGTAATCATCGAGTTTTGTTCATTGACTTTGACGGCGATGATATTGAGTTTCTTAATGAAGTATCGCAACCAAATATAAACAAATGGGAAGATGACGAAGGTGATTAAGGCCAGTCTCGCATCGAGATAAAACATCCCGATATAGGCAAATACAATGGCCATCGTAGCATTTACTAACAAGTTCATGATGGTGGAAAATAAGTTCATCATCCCACCAACATCGTTGATGATTCGGTTGGCAATTTTACCTGCGGGTTCTTTTTCAAAGTAATTCATTGGCATCTTTTGAAGCGATTTAATCGCGTCCAAACGGGCATCTCTGACAATATTGACGTTGATCATCATCGTTGAAATACGTTGAATGTAGGTAAATAAAATTTGTAGGAAGAACCGTACGATGAGTAAAATCAATAAAATGATGATTGGGTTGATGAATGGCTGATAGAACGAAAGCACTTCGGTTTTACTCAAGCGGGTGATATCATAGGTGAATACTTCGCCTTGATTATTTCTAACCGTCAATGTTTGTCCATCGATGGATTTCGTACCAATTTCCACAAAATCCATGATGGCGTAATACTTACCTTCATAAATGATGACCGACAGAACATCCTCAGAAACCTCATCTTGGGTGTAGTAATGACCCTCATATAAAATGCCGCTTTGTTCTCCTGTTTGATACCAAGGACGTTCAATCCCAGTTAAGTAATCGTCTAAAATGGATTTAACAATGAGAGGGGCGAACAGACCCAATACTTGAACAATCACCATCGCTGTGATGCTGATGGTTAAATATTTTTTATATTTGGCGATGTAGCGCCATACTTTTTTCATGGTTTTCATGGGCTACCTCATCGTCATTTGCTCAATGAATTGGGCTTTATACCAGCCCTCTTGGCGAATGAGTTCATTGTGTGTCCCGCGTTGGGTGATTTGACCCGATTCAAGGACCAATATGATGTCAGCATCATGGATTGCTGAGAAACGGTGCGCAACGATGATGTTGGTTTTACCTTTTCGGAATTCTTTTAAGTGGTTGATGATGTTGTCTTCTGTTTTCGCATCTACTGCCGATAATGAATCATCCAAAATCAAGATTTCGGGGTCCTTGATTAAAGCTCTTGCGATGGACAAGCGTTGTTTTTGTCCCCCCGATAGACTGACACCAGATTCACCAACCATCGTATGCAAACCATCGTGTAAAAACATCAAGTCTTTTTCAAAGTCTGCGAGTTTGACGGCTTTATCCAACATTTGAGATGTTGCTTTGGGTTTACCAATCAAAATGTTTTCATCGACACTGCGTCTAAACAAAATGTGTGACTGTGGCACGTACCCAACGAGGTTACGGATGTCTTCGATCTTATAAGACTCGATCGGCTTATCATCGACCAAAATCGTACCTTCGGATACATTGAATTCACGGAGTAATTGGCGGATTAGGGTAGATTTACCTGCCCCAGTCGGTCCAACAATACCAATCGTTTGACCTTTTTTAATCGATATGTCGATATTTTTAATGACTGGATGTTTATCAAATGGGTACTTGAATGTCACATTTTTAAACTGAATCTCATTGAACTCAATGATGTTCAGTGAATCAGACTCATCGTGTACTTCAGGTTTTTGGTTCATGATTTCATCAAAACGGTCGATCGAAATGTGCGCATTGTTGATCTGTGTAAAAATTCCAGAAATTGAGGTGATTGGCCCATAGAGTTGCCCAATATAAGCGACAAATGTAATCAATCCACCTAAAGTCATCTCTTGTTGGATGATGTAATACGTACCAAATGAAAATGCCAAAATATAAGCAATCCCATAAATGACCTCAAACATTGGGGTAAACCAGTTTTCGTATTTGACGATATATCGCCACGATTCAATGTCTTTATGGATGGCATCATTTTGTCTGATTAAATCATTTTCTTCTTGTACATACGCACGGATGGTTTTTTGTCCTTCGACACTTTCAAGCACTTTTTCAGTCATATCCGCGTAGATTTCACGGTGTTTTTTAATGTATTTACGTTTTTGATTTCGGATGACGTTGAGGATCGTAATCCCAATCGGCATGATGGTAATCGAAATCAGGGTCAACTTCCAGCTGATGGTGGTTCCCATGACGATGATGGCAAAAAGGATTAAACCAACGTTAAAAATGATGCCTTCAAGCAAGGAGGTGGCCGCTTGAGTGATGGCATCCAAATCACTGGTAACTCTTGAAATCAAGTCGCCTTTCTCAAACATCTCATAAAATTTAGAATCCATATTAAAGAGGTGTTTTAAGTATTTTTGTCTTAATTTGTAAGCCAGTTTTTGTGCTTCTTTGGTGACCATGTAGTTATAAACAAAAGACATGGTATACCGCGTCAGGGGAATCAACAACAATAACCCAGCAAGCCAGTATAGACTTTCTTTCGTTAAACGGGATGATACGATGACGTCGATCGCTTCACCAAGGACTTTCGCCGGTGCTAAAGCGATGATTGAAATGCCCACCAATAGGATAAACATGATGGTATATTGTTTCCATTCGGCATAGATGAACCAGCCAAGATGTTTGATGATTTTCTTCATATATTTCTTCCTTATTCAAACGTTGTCATTATGATTATACGCTTTAACAAACTAAATTGAAAGTCATTTACGGTGAAAAAAATACGCAAATAATGAACAAAAAAATCACCTCCAAAAGGAGACGATTCGAAGTTGTGATTATTCTTTAAATTGATAACCAATGCCCCAAATGGTTTGAATGATTTCAGGGTTGGTAGAATCTTTTTCGATTTTGTTACGAATGCGTTTCATGTGCACGTTGATGACATTTTCATCGTCATAGTAGGGCTCATTCCATACCGCCTCATAGAGTTCTTTTTTAGTAACAATCTTGTTTGGATGGTTAAAAAAGAGTTCAAGAATTTTCGCTTCTTTTTTGGTGAGTGGTATCTCTAAACCATGGTTATAAAACATGTAATTATATAAATGAAATTCCAAGTCACCGATGGTTTTAATTTGTTTGTGATCAACATTGGTCATACGGTAACGTCTGATTGCGGCGTGGATTCTTGCGATGAATTCTAACATTGAAAATGGTTTGGCAAGGTAATCATCCGCACCTAGAGTCAGCATTTCTGCTTTATCGACATCGGTGTTTTTCGCTGAGATGACCAATATGGGCGTATTCGCACTTTTACGAATGGCTTCAATGATGGACTTACCTTCGATATCGGGTAAAATCAGATCCAATACGACCAAATCAACCGATGATTTTTCAAATTGAAACATCGCTTGTGCCCCATCATATGCTGACAAAACTGTGAAATTTTCTTTTTTTAAAGCCTCTAATAAGATTTTGTGGACTGTTTTGTTATCCTCTACCAAAAGAATTTGTGCGCTCATAAACGACCTCCTAATTCTTACATTTATAATATCACAATTAAATCTTAATACGAGCCAGGACATTAAAATGTAATATTTTTATAATATTTGAGGATCAATCTCGATAGAAATCCACCGACACCAAATGATCATACACCGCTTTGAGTTCGATCAATAGCTGATGGACATTTTCTTGAATTAAGTCCGTCAACCCTTGTTTATATAACCTCATGATGTCTTGACAACGTTTCGCTGCTTTTTCAGCGAAAATATAATTGGTAGAACCTTTGAGATAATGGGCTGTTTTTTCAATCGTAACATAATCATCTTTGATCAGTGCTTGTCTTAACTTATCGGCTTGTTCCTGATAATCTTCTGCAAATGTTTTTAAGATTTCATAAATCAAAGCTGCATCCCCATCATAAGCGTCAAACAGCGCGTTTTTATTGATTTCACATAAATCCGTTTTTTGTTCATTTTTCTTAAGGTGGTCTTCAAACACAGATTTCATCATCTCAAGCAACAATTCCGGCTTGAATGGTTTGGTGATTGACCGATTCATACCATAAGCCAGTGCTTTTTCATTGGCTGCTTCTGTGGCGTTCGCCGTGACCGCGATGATCGGAATATCATGGAATGTTCCACCGAGGGATCTAATTTTTAAGGCAGCTTCATAACCATCCATTTCAGGCATTTGGATATCCATTAAAATGATGTCGAGACTCATCAGTTTGGCCCTTTCAATGGCTTCCATACCAGAGGAGGCAAGTATCACATCTAAGCCTGCTTTCGACAAGATGACTTGCATCGCTTGACGGTTGACTTTATTATCATCCACCACAAGTGCCTTTTTATGTTTTAATATAGATTGGTCCATGTGGACTTTAATTGGGGGTTTTTGTTCTTTGGCGTGAAGCAAATGTCGAACACGTTCCCTGGTGGTTGGCATCGTTAAGACATAATCAACCGACTTTTCTACTAAGTCGTGTTTATTGTGAGTGGCCGCATCAATCGAACATAAAACGATTTTTGTATGGCGGTGGCCGAGTTTTTTAATCCACTCGAAAACCTCATCTGCTTCAAGTTCTTCCATATTTCTTTGAATGATGATGAAATCATACTTACGACTACTGTCTTGGTTTGTTGCATATATATCCACATGGGGTGACATCGATTCAAAAAAGCGTTTCGCCATTTGAGCCTGTTCGATGTTTGAATTGACAATGACAAATCGCTTGTCTTGTAACGCGTGATTTTGGTTAGGCTTATGACGAACGCCTAAGGTAAATGTCATGGTGAAACCAAAGGTAGACCCTTTACCCAGTTCAGAATCAATCTCGAGTTCACTGTGAAAAAGGTCTAATAGGCTTTTAACAATCGATAAGCCCAACCCTGTACCAGGGTATTTTTTGGTTAAGGATGAATCCACTTGGAAAAATTGGTCTGTAATTTTTGAAATCACTTTTCTAGGAATACCAATCCCCGTATCGACCACTTCGGTTTTAATGGTCATGGTATGGTCATCTTGTTGAATTTTTTTGGTTCGGAGGATGACTGTACCTTTTTCTGTGTATTTAATCGCATTCGAGACCAAATTCAGCATGATTTGTCGAAAACGGGTACGGTCGGTGATGATCTCATCAACAATGTCATAATCAAACTCGAATAGAATGCGCAATCCTTTTTCAATCGCGACATATTCTTGCATCTTAATGATTTGATAGAGTTCATTCTCCAAATCAAACGAACTCATCTCTAGTTCAAGTTTACCTGCTTCAATTTTGGCTAAATCCAAAATATTATTGACGATACGGCTTAAACTTTCCACCGAGGCTTTCGCAATTTCTAAATAATCGGATTGTTCAGGCGTCAGTTCTGTATTTTTTAGTAAATACATCGCATTCGTGATGCCTGAGAGTGGGGTTCTAATTTCATGGCTCATGTTGGCTAAAAACTCACCTTTTGCTTCCGATGCACGTAATGCATTTTGCTTTTCTTGAACCAACATATTTTGTTGTGTTTGCTTGACTTTAAGGTTGACAATCAATTCTGCCAAGACCTTCAGAAGTTTTTGTTCATCGACTGTCCATTTTGCATAGTCTTTGACCGCGTCAAATCCGACAAAACCATAGATTTTTTCATCGTCATAGAGTGGGATTGTTAATAAAGATTTGATGTCTTGCATCTTCAAGACACGGTAAAGTTCGGAGTCGTGATTCATTTGTTCGATGTCGGGAATATAGACGGATTCTCGTTTTAGGTGGTTATCCATCCAAAATGCATCGATCATTTCAATCGGCTGATTTTGCAACAAATCAATGACTGGGTCAATCCCTTCATTACAATATTCATGGGTATTGTTGGTGATTCCACGTTCAAAATCATAGTCAAATACATACACGCGGTCCGCATGGATGTGTTTACCTACCATCCCTAAACCTTTAGATATCGCTTCATTGGCTTGTTCCACGGGTACGTTAATGAATACGGAAGCGATTTGAATGAGAATGTCCTGGAAATCATAACTGCGTTTCAATTCATTTTCGATTTTTTTGATATCGGTAATGTTTTTATTGATGGTGATGATGCCTTCGATTTGGTCACCATCAGATACAGGAATACGTGTACTTTCAACGGTTAAAAACCCTTGTTCTGATAATATTTCAATCACAGAGGTTTGAGGGGTTTGTAATCCGTAAACTTTGTTATCCATTTCGGTTATCCGCTTAACTTCTGTACTTGGGTAGACTTCGCTGACGTGTTTATGGATCAATGTGTCTAAGTGTGGCCAACGTTCAATGGCTTTTTTATTGGCGTAACGATAGATTTGCTTTTTATCTTTGTATGCAATCATATCGGGTGAATGGTCGAGGATCAACGTCAAAAACTTGACATATTGTCGATAACTGACCGTCTCCCAAGTGGTTTCAAGCAAATATCGATCAATATTGGTTAAATGCGGCAGTGGTCCATCAACGATCAAATAACTGTCATTAGATAGTTCAATGATATGGTAAGGGGCAACATAGGTTTGATGCGTATGGATGGCTTGAAATATGCCGGTCACATCAGACACATTTTCAGGGTAACAAAACGGTTTATTGTAGCGAATACCGTAAAAGTGTAACGCCTGACATTGAAAAAAAGCCCTCAACTGTTCGACATAGGTATAGGAATCTGCCTTGGTCGAAATCAATGTTTTCAATAATTTTAGTAACGCATCTGTGGCTTGCATTGGAATCACCTGCTTAGGTCTATTTTATCAAACGATGTGCCTAAATCTAACAATTACATTAATAATCATGTTGAAATTAATTCTAATTTAAGAAAAAGCAGGCCTCACGCGGAGATGCCTGCTTGTTTTTGTCCGTTTTTTACGGGTGTTTTTTCTTTGATGGTTTGGTTAACCAACTTCATGACATGGTCAGCCAAATCGGTGGTACTCATGGCTTCATAGGTTTCTTTATATATCGGTTCATGGATGATCACTTTAATCTTCGTCGTGCGCCAAGGGGCACGGTATTTTACATCTGTGGTTCCAATCAAGGTAATCGGAACAATCGGTGCTTCGGCTTTGGTAGCTAATTTATAAGCCCCAGCACGCATCGCGACCATTTGTTCATCGTTACGGTCTTTGATTCCACCTTCAGGGAAAATCGCCATAATCATCCCATTTTTGATTTGATCGATGCCTTTTAGAATGGATTTTGCGGCTTCACGGTTGTTTTCACGATCGATTTGAATACAACCAAACCAAGGCATGTAATTGCGGATGACAGGCAGTTTATAGATGCCTTTTTTTGCAGCCATGCCCGCTGGACGGTCTAACAATTGATATAAGATAAATGGGTCAGCATACGATTTATGGTTGGCATACATCACAAAACTACCTGAGGTAGGTAGTAATTCTTTACCCTCTACGGTCAATTGAAGACGCAAAGCAAAAATCGAAACAAATTTCGCAATACTTCTGATGTAGTAGTGTTTGAATCGATTATCTACTTTCGTGAATTTCATATAAGGCATCATCGCTACCAAGAGTAAGACCATCGATAGCCAAGCCAAGCCATACCCAACAATCAACCAAATTGGAATCATCCAAAGTTCTGAGGAAGTCAATCCGAAAAAGAAGCCAGCACTCAAAAACCAAATGATGATAAATAACGTTGTAATCATACAATCACCTTTTCATAAACACAAAACCGTAGCACATCTTCTTTATCTTCTTGGATTAAGCGGTATTGTGATAAATCAAACTGCGGGAAATAGACATTGCCTTCATGGGACTTGTCAATAAATGTGATGTAGAGTTGGTCAGCGTATGGCAAGCTTAAACGGTATATGGTTTTGCCACCAATCACAAACAACTCATCAGAATAATTTTTTAGAAATGCATCGATGTCGGTCACTTTAATGGCGTCCTCAAAGACACGGTCTGAGATGGATGCGATGTACAATTGACCAAAAGGAAGCGGTTTGTCTTTGTAATAGGATTTCAATGAATCGTAGGTCATGTCGCCCATCAAGACAGGTTTTCCTTTGGTTTTTTCTTTAAAGTAAGCCAAATCTTTTTTGTAATGCCATGGCAATTGGTTGTCTTTTCCAATCAACCAATTTTGATCCATCGCCCAAATGAGTTTAATCATACAGCCACAACCCCTTTGATGGCAGGGTATGGGTTATAGTCCACAAGTTCGAAATCTTCAAACTTGAAATCCGTTATGTTTTTCACGTTGGGATTGATTTTCATTTTTGGCAAAGCACGTGGTGTGCGTGTCAATTGTAAGTTGATTTGGTCAAAATGATTGGAATAAATGTGGGCATCCCCAATGGTATGGACAAATGTACTTGGTTTCAAGCCAGTGACTTGCGCAACCATCATTAAAAATAAACTGTACGAGGCAATGTTGAATGGAATCCCTAAAAAGATATCCCCACTACGTTGATACAGTTGTAGCGACAGCTCACCCTGATTGACATAGAATTGCATAAACGTATGACACGGTGGTAAAGCCATCTCTGGTAAATCTTTCGGATTCCATGCTGAAAGGATGATTCGTCTAGAGTCAGGGTTATGCTTGATTTGACGAATCACTTCCATCAACTGGTCTACCCCATTAAAATTGCGCCATTGTGCCCCATAAACAGGACCGAGGTTGCCATGTTTTTGTGCAAAAGCATCGTCAGTCTTGATTTTTTGGACAAACTCATCCATGGTTTCATTTTGATAATCTGATGATTTTTTAAACTTTTCATAAGGCCATTCATTCCAAATGCGTACATCATTGTCGACCAAGTATTTGATGTTGGTATCGCCTGCGATGAACCACAACAATTCATGGATGATGGCGCGTAAATACACTTTTTTAGTGGTTAATAAAGGGAAACCTTCGGATAGGTCAAAGCGCATTTGATACCCAAATACACTTTTGGTGCCTGTGTTTGTGCGGTCAGCTTTTTCGGTGCCATGCGTCATCACATGACGACATAGATCGAGGTATTGTTTCATTATTTTGCCAATTGGTACAAGGCATCGGCGTAAATCGCGATGCTCATGAAGAAATCATCCAGAATGATGTATTCATCCTTTTGGTGAATGTAGCTAGGCTTGTTAGGGAAGTGCGGACCGAACGCAACAGAGTTTTTCATGGTTCTTGCGAATGTACCACCACCGGTAGTGAGTGGCTTCGCTTCGTGATCGTTAGAATACTTCTTATAGGCAGTCATGAGGGTTTGAATCATTTCAGATTTAGGGTCAACATACAACAATCTTTGGTGTTTGCCCAATTCAACTTTCAATCCAAGGGATTCAAATGCGGTTTCGAATCGTTTGATGAATCTTTCTGGATCAACGCCGTTTGGATAACGTGGGTTCAAAGTAATTTCAAAGAGATTGTTTTCAAGTTTAAATACCCCAGCATTGACGGTGACTGGACCCATTTCTTTATCGAGATAGTCCACACCAATCTTCACGCCTTTGGTATCATCGAGTAAATACGTATTGATGGCATCCACAAACGCATTATTGATGCCTACTTCATTGAAGAAATGAACCATCAAATAGGCAGCGTTCACACCTTCATCCGGTGTCGAACCGTGGGCACTCTTACCATCGACTTCAAGCACCAAGCCTTGTTCCGATAAGCTTGCTTTACCGACTAATTTTTTATGTTTAAGAAAGTCTTCAAACTTGGATTTTAATGATACATCAGAAACCACTGCCAATGCGTGGTCTGGCACCATATTATCACGTAAACCTGCATCAAAACGAATCAATTTGGATGGCTCAATTTTGCCTTTAACAACGACTTTTAGGATCCCTTTTTCACCGTAAGTGAGTGGGAATTCGGAATCTGGGATGAAACCTGCCACGGGTTGTTCAGGGTATTGTTTGAAATAATATTGCACACAACGCCATGCGGTTTCTTCATCGGTGCCAAGGATCAATTTGATGCGTTTGGATAGAGGCATGCCCAGGTCTTTCAATATTTTCATGGCATAATAGGCTGCCAACGTAGGGCCTTTGTCATCTTCTGTACCGCGACCATACATTTTGCCATCGGCAATCACTGCACCGTAAGGTGGGTAAGACCAGCCTGAACCCGCTGGTACGACGTCTAAATGTCCAACCATACCGACATAGGCATCTTGATTGCCATATTCGATGTGGCCTGCATAATGGTCCGCATTGAGGGTGTTAAATCCATCGCGTTTGCCTAAGTTTAACATGAATGTGAGGGCAGCATCGATGCCTTCACCAAACGGTGCATGTTTACGATTTGGGTCAAATGTGGTTAATTCAGAATTAATTTGAATGAGCTCTGTGAGGTCTTTCAAAATAGCCGCTTTGCGCTTTGTCACTTCTTCAACAAAATTAATGTTCATAATATCAACTCCTTTTTTAATTATACCAACAAACCACCACTTACACAATCGATTTAAAATGGAAAAAGACCCTTTTCAGGCGTCTTCTTCAGGACATGATGGGCTTGATTTAAATGTACTGGAAAGGTGTATTACCCTTTCACCGACGAGTTCAATGACTGAAATGACTTTATTGTTGGCCAGTTCGAGTTTTTTGGTTTGAAGCCTGCCGCGGATTGCAACCATAGACCCTTTCTTACAATAATTTTCAATGATTTCAGCTGAACCTTGCCATAGACTACAACCGATGAAATCTGTTTCGTATAAACCTTCCATATTCTTAAATGCGCGTTGAACCGCAATTTGAATATCCGATACTTTTTTGCCATCTTCGGTGGTTTTGACGATTGGGTCATGGGTGAGTCTTCCGATCAAAGTAACTTGATTGAGCATTGTTTACCTCCTTGTCTTTGATTATACTTAAAATGTTTAGTTTACCTAATCGCAGAATTGATACACATAATACGATATTGAGCCTAATTATATACAAAAAAAGGAAATCCAATTTGGATTTCCATTTAATCGTGTTTTAATTTATATTTTTATCAAACCGAGGCTTTTTGGGATTTCGCAGGCATAACAACAAAACTTGCAATGCGCTTAGGATGAATATCTTTTGCAATCGCTTGGATATCTTCGATGGTCACAGATTCGATGATCTCAGGGACTTCAAACATCGATACACCATTTGCCAAATAATTGGTAAAACCCATGGATATGGATTCTAAACTATTCAAACTCATGATGAATGACCCTAATGTGCTCTTCTTTTGACGTTCGAATACCACGGGGTCATGTTTTTGTCGTTTTAATGCCAAAATCATTTTGGTCAGACGTGACTTTAATAAAGTTGGGTCGACGGTATCACCAAAGAATGCCATCGTAAACGCTTGTTCTTCTTCGATGCTGGTGTATTCAAAAGACTCATTGATCAATCTTGAATTCAACAATTGTTGATAATTCTTGGTTGAATTCGAAAAATACATATCCATTAAAATGGCTAAAGCGATGTCCTTCTTTAAAGCATCTTTTCCAGAAGCTGGGGTCAATTTGACACCTAAAGCCAGTTTAGGCATCACCACAGGCATTTCAATTTCAGCGTGTGCCGTGCGAATGGCTTTGGGTTCTTTCGGCATGAAGCGTTTGATGGGCTCTTGGTATTGATAGCCCTTGTTTGCTTGATTGTCTTCAATCAGTTTTAACATAGCATCCGGGTCAAAATTGCCGACCAATACCACTTCCATATTGGAAGGGTGGTAAAAGGTTTCATAGGCATCATACAGCTTTTTCGCTGTGATCTTATGAATCGATTCCACGGTACCACCAATTTCTACATGCATTGGATGCTTTTGATATAAGTTTTGAAGTAACCCGTAAAATAGTCTTTGGTTTGGGTAATCGGCATACATTCTCAATTCTTCCGCAATAATCCCTTGTTCCTTTTTGACCGATTTCACGGTAAAGTATGGCGTTTGAACAAAATCAAGTAAATAATTTAATGCACCTTCAATGTTTTTAGTACCTGAAAACAAATAACTGGTACGATCAAAATTGGTATAAGCATTCGCATTCACACCGAATTTTGATAATGTTTCAAACGCATCGGTTTTGTCTGGCATCGAAAACATCTTATGTTCTAAGAAGTGGGCGATGCCTTCAGGTTGATTGACCTTCTTTCCTGTTTTTGGAGAGATAAAACTTTGGTCAAATGACCCATAGTGGGTGGTAAATGTGGCGAAGACTTTATGAAAGTCATTCTTTGGAATCATGTATACTCTTAAACCATTTTGCAGGGTATGGTGATATACAGATTCATTCAAGTGATTATAATAAACTTTTTTCATGATTATCGCTCCACATCTAGTAAGTAAACGGTGTCTTTGACAAGCAGCTTACCGACTTCCAATAAATCCTCTGGGGTGACTTGTTCAATCTTTTCAATACGTTCAGCGAGTGTTGGGGTTTTACCCAATAACGTTTGAATGTAAATCAAGTTTTGTCTTGCCCCTTGAGAATCTTCGGATTCCTTCAAATCATTGATGAGGGCTTGTTTGGATAGTGCGAGTTCTTTTTCACTGATGCGTTCTGTACACATACGTTTAACTTCTTCATCAATGACTTTCTTTGCTAAATCCAAACGTTTCGCATCCACCCCTGAATAGATGAACAAGATACCTTTATAGGCATCATATACTGAGGATACATAATAACATAAGGAATGTTTTTCACGTACATTTAAAAACAAACGTGAGTGCACATAACCGCCCAATGCTGCGTTGAATAGCACAGCAGCGACGTGTTTTGAATCGCCTTGACGGATTGGAAAACGATAGCCAATGTTGAGTTTGGTTTGGCTAATCTTGTCGTGTTCTACCACTTCAGTGACCGCTTGGACGGATTTAGTCTCATAGTCCAAGAAATCCATCGGTGAGAAGGATGCATTTGGGAAAATTGTTTGGGTTAAAGACACATCTTTTTTGTCGACATCCCCAGACAAAATGATTTGTAACTCGTCATTTTCGACAAAGTCTTTGTACATTTTTTTGAATTGCTTGAAAGTCAATGCCTCAAGTTGTGCCTTGGTTCCAGAGACCCTTGCCCCATACAGTTCACCTTGACACATTTCTTCAAATAATCGCGTCAGAGCGAAGCGTGTTTTATCATTTTCTTTAGAAACCACTTCTTCGATCAATAAACTCTTTTCAAGTTCAAAATCTTTTTCATTGAAAGTATCATGGCCATAAATGTATTCTTTTAAGAAGTTTAAGCCTTCACTGAATAACTTATGATCTAGAGCAAGACTTGGATTAACCAGTTTCAATTGGACATGAATGATGCTTAAAATGCCTGTTTTGTTCGTGTTTGAAGTCAAACTCGCACCATACATGCTTTCTAATTTTTCATTGAATTGTTGACGATTTTTATATTGGTTTGTTTTCGTTCTCAATACACTTGGCAATAGGGTTCTGAAAGCAAACTCATCCACTTTAGCTACTCTTTTGAATTTTAAGGTGATTAGTACTGTTTTAAATTTTTTCGTTTGGTCAACTAAAATCATGATTTAATGGCCACTTCTAACGCAATTTCCATCATTTTAGTGAAGGATTTTTGTCTTTCTTCTGCGGTAGTAGCTGCGTGGGTAACTAAAGAGTCCGAAACGGTGAGCAAGCAAGTTGCTTTCTTGTTCAATGCTTTCGCATTCGCAAATAAAGCAAATGATTCCATTTCAACGGCGATGCAGCCTTGTTCATTGAATCTTGCTTCATGGACGGAACCTTTTAGGTTATAAAACACATCTGAAGAGTGGATTCTTCCGACGGTGAGTGGGATATTTAATTTTTGAGCGGCTTTGATGGCACGGTTGTTTAATACTTTGTTGGCTTTCAAAATCTTTGAACCCGTTAAACCCATGGTTTTTGCAAATGAGGATTCACTGTAAGCTTCATCGACCAAGATGACATCGTACAAGTTTAGGTCTTTTGTGTAGGCACCACATGACCCAACGCGGATGATGTTTTCAACGCCATAGAAATTGAAAAGTTCAAAAGAATAAATCCCAATCGATGGCATCCCCATCCCTGAACCAAATACAGTGACTGGTTTGCCTTTGTATTTACCGGTGTAACCAAACATATTTCTGACTGCGTTGATTTGAACGACATCGGTTAAGAATGTTTCTGCAATCATTTTTGCACGTAGTGGGTCGCCTGGCATCAAGACCGTTTTCGCAATTAAGTTTTTATCTGTAAGACTAATATGAGGTGTTGGAATCATGTGTTTTTTCTCCTTGTTCGTGTGTAACAATTTTTATACCAGAAGACGCACCAATACGGGTCGCTCCAGCTTTAATCATAACCATGGCATCTTCATAACTTCTAACACCACCGGAAGCTTTTACACCATAATTTGGTCCAACCGTTTTACGCATCAATGCGATGTCTGCCGCGGTAGCGCCACCGGTAGAAAATCCGGTAGATGTTTTGACGAAGTCTGCCTTCGCTTGTACTGAAAGTTCACAGCCTTTCACCTTTTCCTCATCGGTAAGTAGGCAAGTTTCTAAAATGACTTTAACCAGTTTACCTGAAGCAGCCTGAACAACAGCTTGAATGTCTTTTAGTACCAAATCATATTTTTTGTCTTTGAGGTTACCCACAGAAATAACCATATCGATTTCATCCGCGCCATCTAAGACCGCTTGTTTGGTTTCAAAGGCTTTCGCTTCAGTCGAATGTGCCCCGGAGGGGAAACCAACGACTGTACAAACCAAAACATTGGTATCTTTTAACAATGATTTGGCTAATTTGACATAATTGGGATTGACACAAACACTCATGAAGTCATAGGTCTTTGCCTCTTCACAAAGTTTTACAATGTCCGCTTCCACCACACTTGGACCCAATTTTGTGTGGTCAATGAATTTGTTCAGTAACATACTAAACCTCCGTTCCGCCTTTACGACTTAATTTGACAATATGTACTAGTGTAAGCCCTACGTTGAGCAGGGTTACCGATAGTGAACTGATCATCACACCATAAACAATGAAAATCAAACTACCAATGATATTGATGTAGCGGATATTTCTTTCACCCTTCATTAAAAACGAGATTAAGACGAGTGCGCCGGCAGTGACGCCGAATATTTCGACGATGGTCGGGTCAATATTAAACAAAGTATATACCTCCTTATTTGGTATTAAAAGGGTCTAACTGACCCTTAAATGTCGATGACTTGATCCAATTCAATGTGAACCAATGAACCATTGATTGGGGTGAATTTGGTTTTTTTAATGATCTTCATGACCTTTTTCAAATGCTTAGGTTCAACCACTTTGGTATTTTGTAAGAAACCTGGGACACCGGTAGTCATTTTGTCGATTTTGGCCATAATCTCATGATAGGGGATGATTCTTTGTTCTAACCCCATTCGGAAATACACATAATCGATGTGTGGTGGAAATAACGTTACGGTATTTTCACGCCATTCAATCGAAAAATGAACCTTTTGGTCTTCGTCTAAAACAACGAAATAATTAGGGACATAGATATCGAGTTCTTTATAGTAACGATGTAAATCGTATTGCTCATCGACATACTTCAAGCAATCATTGAGTTTTTGATCATTAAAGGTATGGTAGTTTTTAAGTTGATAACCATATTTGTCTTTGTAGGCTTTGCGAACGATATCGAACACCTTTTCAACCACTTCCATTTTAAAATGTAAGACATCTTCAAACATGTCATGGTAAATGGCAAAATTGAATTCTTTGCACAAGCGTTCAACAATATTGAATACTTTTTTCGCGCCATAAAAAGGCGTCATTAAAGGCATTTCTAGCCTAAAATTGACGTCTAAATATTGGGGGTCAAGCTTGTAAATATCGGTAACCGTAGATTTACGAGAAATGACAAAATCGGCCTTGGTTTTTAAGATGGGGTGACGATACTCCATGCGAACTTCGTTGGATGTTTCTGATACTTCACCGAGCGTTGCTTCCTGGACATCATCGAAAAAAGACAATATGCGTTCATAATCAAAAGCTCGACTTTTTTCCTTAAAAAAATGAAGCACAAACACGTTCATATAAACACATCCTTACTCAATTATATTATCATAAATTGAGGTGACATTCAATTGCTTTTGGTTTTCTAAGATTTGAAGTAAATCGTTGTGGGTTCTATTTTCAAATAACGGTGTGATGGACAAATAGCCATTTCTGAATGCGGTGACATCACTTTGTTCATCTTCATTGGTGTCTAGTAATTCATAGACCGTTTCATACAAATCATCCCCCACACGGTTGAATTTTGCCGCGTGGTGGTGTCTACCTTGAGTCGTCCATTTCACACCGATAAACATATCGTATTTTGAACTTGGGTAGTTGATGTTTAAAATATATTCTTTACCCAACGCTTGATTTCCCAACAAGTATTTGACCAATTTATAGATCGATTTTTCAGCCATATGTAAGCTTTTCTTGGGTCCGGATACTGCGATGGCAGGGATCCCTAATATGAGGGCTTCTGTGGCTGCTGCAACCGTACCAGAATATAAGACATCTGAACCGACATTTAAACCACTGTTGACGCCACTGACACATAAATCAAATGTGACACCCAAAATCCCGACTGCAATTCGTGTGCAGTCGGCGGGTTTACCTAAAACGGATAATGCTTTTTTAGCCCCATACAGTGTGCCATAATCTTTCACTTTTAAGGGTTCATTGATGGTGATACCGTGGCCTTGTCCACTTTGGTGGGTTTCTGGTGCAACCACATAAATATCGCCCAGTGGGGCGAGTTGTTTCGCTAAAACCTCAATACCAGGTTCTAAAATGCCATCGTCATTGACAATGAGAATGTTCATATTACTCACCTTTTAATACCAGAGCACAGCGAGGACAAACGTGGTCATCGTTGATGGTTGGAACAATATTCCAGCAACGTTCACACTTGTGTCCCTCAGCGACGAGCGTATGAACTACCAAAGATTCACCGATGCTTAGAGATACATCCGATACCATCCAAACTTGGGTTAAGGATACATTTAATAGATCGAGTGAGGCTTTCATCGATGCGGGTAGTTGGACTACCGCTTTCGCTTCTAAGGATTTACCGATAACTTTATTCTTGCGCATGTCTTCAAGTTGTTTTAGAAGTTCGTCTCTTACCACCATGAAATCGTCAAAGGCTTTGTCTAGATGACGGTCTGGGTAGTTTTCTAGTCGAGGCATACGTTCAAGATATACATCGTCTAAGTGTTCAAATGGTAAAGCCCAATAGGCTTCAGATGTGGTATGTGGTAGTATTGGATTCAATAATTTGAGCAAGGTCATCAATTGTTCATATAGTACCGTTTGTACACTTCTTCTAAGCAGTCCTTTTTGAGCTTCCACATACAAAATATCCTTGGTGTAGTCTAAATAGAATGCGGATAAATCGTTGATCATGTAGTTGTTGACTTGACGATAGACCACATCGAATTTGTAGCCATCAAATGCGTCATAAACGCTTTGTTTTAAATCTTCGAGCTTATGTAACATCACTTTATCGAGTGATCCTAAATCCTTGTAAGCCACTTGATCGAAAGCTGGGTTAAAATCGAATAAATTGGATAAGAGAAATTTAAATGTATTGCGGATTTTACGGTAGGACTCAGAGACCTGTTTCATCAATTGATCACCAATTCGAACGTCGGATGAATACTCAACGGAAGAAACCCATAATCTTAAGATATCGGCACCCATTTCTGAAGTGATTTTTAGTGGGTCTGTGGTATTACCTAAGGATTTACTCATGGCTCTACCATCTTTATCTAAGACGAACCCATGCGACACGACTGCTTTGTATGGCGCTTTACCATATAAAGCAACCCCGGTGATCAAGGAGGAGTTGAACCAACCACGGTATTGGTCAGACCCTTCAAGATATAAATCTGCAGGGTAGGCTAAACCGCGTCTTTGTAAGAGTTTATGGGATGACCCTGAGTCAAACCAAACGTCCATGATGTCGGTTTCTTTTCTAAATAGACCATTTGGTGAACCTGGGTGTGTGAACCCTTTCGGTAACAATTCAACGGGGTCTTTATCCAGCCATGCGTTGGTGCCTTCTTGTTCCACGATCGCGGCGACATGGTTAATGACTTTTTGGTCAAGAATGGCTTCTCCGTTTTCTGCATAGAACACGGGGATTGGTACACCCCAAGCACGTTGACGAGAAATACACCAGTCCGTGCGGTCTTTAATCATATTATGGATACGTAACTCGCCCCATTTTTGGACCCAGTTGGTATTCTTGATTTCATCGAGTAATGGTTTTTTCAATAAATCGATCGATGCGAACCATTGCGGGGTCGCTCTAAAAATGATTGGCTTTTTGGTACGCCAGTCATGTGGATAGCTGTGTTTAAAATAGCTTACATGCAATAAATTCCCTAGGTTTTGGAGTTTTTCAATGATGAGTGGATTGGCTTTTTCATAATAAATGCCTTCAAACTCAAGCGCTTCTTTGGTGAATACACCCTTGTCATCCACAGGTACTAAAATGTCTAAATTGTATTTTTTCCCCACATTATAGTCATCTTCACCATGCCCTGGTGCGGTATGAACCAAACCTGTACCATCGGTATCGGTGACGTGTTCACCTAGAATCACAGGGCATACTTTGCCATTCAATGGGTGCACATATTGGATAAATTCTAAATCGGTGCCAGGGAAAGTTTCCTCAACAACATAATTTTCAAACTTTAAAACGGAAGCCACTTTTTCAACCAAGGACTTCACGACGATGTATTGAACGCCTTGAACATTTATGACAACATACGTGAGGGTTGGGTTGGCTGAGATGGCCAGATTGGCAGGCAATGTCCATGGTGTTGTGGTCCAAATAATGAGTTTTTGACCATGACGTTTTTCGGATACAACATCAAATGCCACATAAATCGATGGGCTGGTGACATCTTCATACTCAATTTCCGCTTCTGCCAAAGCCGATTCCGAACTTGGTGACCAGTAGACAGGCTTTAAGCCTTTGTAAATGAGCCCTTTTTCAGCCATAGCACCAAATACACGGAGTTGATCGGCTTCAAATGCAGGGTTTAAGGTGATGTAAGGATGATCCCATTCACCCAAAATACCCAAGCGTTTGAATTGGACTTTTTGCATCTTCACTTGTTCTAAGGCATAGTCATGACATAGTTTTCTGAAATCAGAAACCGTCATTTCTTTGCGATTGACGCCTTTTTTGGTCAACGCTTGTTCAATCGGTAAACCGTGAGTATCCCAACCAGGGATATATGGCGCATAAAAACCTTGCATCGTTTTATAGCGAATGACAAAGTCTTTAAGAATTTTGTTGAGTGAATGGCCAATATGAATCGCGCCATTGGCATATGGCGGGCCGTCGTGCAATACGAATGGCGTGTTGCCTTCGTTTTGTTTCAAAACGCGGTTGTATAAGTCCATTGCTTCCCATTTGGCTTGGAAATCAACTTCTCTTACACCTAAATTCCCACGCATTTCAAAACTGGTTTGTGGTAATAATAATGTGTCTTTTAATTCCATGGTTTTTTCCTCCTAATAAAAATAAAAAACGTCCCTAGATCACATCTAAGGACGACAATGTCGCGGTACCACCTTAGTTCTAACGTCATAAAAAACCGTTAGCCCTCTTACACTTTAACGCAGTGTTTACAGTTGCTCATTGGTGATAATATAGAATGATTTGCTTAGGCTTTCACCATGCCCTAAGTCGCTTTGTGCTACCTTTTTCTATACCGTGTCCATTGTCATCGCAACAATTCACATTTGATTCTGATTTTTTGACTTTTAGATGTACCCACATCATCGGTCAAGACGATTCTTCCAAATCCTCTGACTGATATTATATCATAAGGTTTCACTAAAATTGTATACTTTTGTATCGGAAAGTAGTTGATTTTGACTTTTTCTTGGTCAATCAGTACTTTCACATCATCGCGTTGGATATTGAAGGCTTTACTGATCAGTGCATCGATGCGAAGACTATCCAAAAAAACGGTGATGGTTTCACTTTTTTCTTTCATTGTGGTTGGGAGTTCGTCGATGACTTCAAAATAGATGAAATCGGATTTGATTTGATGTAAATCTTTAAAAACTTGTTTCAGTTCAGCAACCACTTCGATGTAGATATGGGTATCTGTGATATAAATGTCACCAAAGGTATCTCGCTCAATCCCTAAATGCATGAGTGCGCCTAAAACATCTCTGTGTGACAATGTTTCATCTTGATAAGTACTTCTCAATGTCACCGTTTTAAAATCAGGCTGGATGGGTTCATCCGATACCACCACACGTGCGTACTCCGCTTTTGGGTTGGACTCAAAAATATGAAAACCTTTAAACATCGATTTGACCAAATCCCGTTCAGGTGGATTCAAAAATCGATATAAAAGGTCTTTTTGAAAAGCATCTCTTTGGTTTTTAAGGCGTCTATAAAAATCAGTCTTTGTATTCATCGATGAATTGTTTCAACGTGCCATCTTTAAACTCTTGTTGACGCGCAAATAGAAATACTTTCTTATTGATTTGGATGATTTCACCTTCGATGGCGAATACCACACCAGACAAAAAGGCCATGATTTTGTTGGCTGGGTCTGGTTGTAACTCTTCAAAATTAAGTACCAATGGGTTGCCATCGATGAGTTCGGTAGCCAGTGAAGTGATGTAGACATCATCATCGGTGGATAACGATTCAAAAATGATTCGATCGAATGCCGATGAGAGTGTTTCACCTTGATAATTAGGTAAGACATTTTCTGTTTTTTTGGTTTTACTAAATATTGCCATAGATTACCTCACAGGATGAATTTTCGACCGATTCGAACAAAATCGGTGCCGATGGATAAGGCCAATTCATAATCGTTGGTCATCCCCATTGAAACAAAAGGCAGATGGTAATGGATTTTTAAAGCTTTCAGCGTTTGGAATACGGCTTTGGTAGCCTCGATGTCTTGATCGACACCCATCCCCATCAAACCAACTATCTTTATTTTATCATAATTTGTCAGTTCTTTTAAGAAATCGTCTAAATCTTCGCGCTTGAGTCCCGTTTTATTGGGTTCGTTGGCTAAATTCAATTCGATGAAACAAGGCAATGGTTTGTTTCGATACTTTTGGATTTCTTTAGCCAATTTGATTGAATCTAAACTGTGTAAATAGTCGATTTCATTGATGAGTTTTTTCACTTTGTTGGTTTGGAGGTGGCCAATGAAGTGCCATAGGATATCTAAATCGGTCAGTGCTGCTTTTTTATCTAACAATACTTGCGCATGATTTTCACCGAAGTGACGGATACCTGCGTGATAAATTTCTTTCATCTCGAGCGCATTTATATATTTAGATGCACAAATCACTTGGACATTCGGATGTTGTTGAACCGATGCCAAAATGGTCTGCGTATTATTCGTTAAATTAGACATTGAATTTAAACAACATGACATCCCCGTCTTTGACAAGATAATCTTTACCTTCTTGTCTCACACGGCCAGCTTCTTTCGCAGCTAAATAAGATCCATGCTTGATTAAATCGTCATAAGCCACGGTTTCAGCTCGAATAAAACCGCGTTCGAAATCGCTGTGGATGATACCGGCACATTGGGGTGCAGTCATACCTCTTTTGAAAGTCCATGCTCTGGCTTCCATTGGACCCGCGGTGAAATAGGTTTCTAAGCCTAAGCGGTGGTATGTGGTACGAATCAATTGATCCAACCCTGCTTCATGTAAGCCGAGTTCAGCCATGAACATGGCTTTTTCTTCATCGTCGAGTTGGGCGAGTTCAGATTCAATTTGTGCCGATATGTGAACCACATCGGCGGATTCATTTTTGCCTTTTTCAACCAATCTCAAATAGACTGGGTTATTTTCAATCGTTTTGATTTCAGATTCAGACACATTCGCGATGTAAATCATCGCTTTGGCAGAAAGGAAATTATAGCTCTTGATGATGGCTTTTTCACTGTCGGTTAAATCCATCAAGCGGATGGGCATATTGTCTTCTAATGCTTGTTTGATTTTGCTTAAGACTTCAAATTCTTCTTTTTCCTCAGGGTTTCCTGCGGTTTTCGCTTTCTTTTCAATCTTTGGAATGCGTTTCATGACGGTATCATAATCGGCAATATTCAATTCAAGTTGAATGATATCGATGTCACGAAGTGGATCGACAGAACCTTCGACGTGAATGATGTTGTCATCTTTAAAGAGACGTACCACTTGACAAATGGTGTCTACATCTCGGATGTGGCTTAAAAATTGGTTCCCAAGACCTTCGCCTTTGGACGCCCCTTTGACCAAACCTGCGATGTCGATGAACTCGACTGTGGTTGGGACAATTCTGCCAGATTTGTACATGGTTGCCAGTACATCTAAACGTTTATCCTTTAAGGTAACCACACCCACGTTGGGGTCGATGGTTGCGAAAGGATAGTTGGCTGCGAGTGCAGCACTTTTGGTGATTGCATTGAATAATGTAGATTTACCCACATTGGGTAATCCCACGATACCTGCTCTTAACATAATAAATACTCCTTCATCAAAAAAGGCGCCATGGCCCCTTTTTCGTTATTTTTTACTTTGTAGCCATGATGGCAATTTATTGGATTTTTTCTCTTCTTTTGGTGCTTCTACCACTGGGGCTTGTTTTTCAAATCCCGATGGGGTGAGTTTGACTTGGTCATTGGTGGTCTTTTTAAAGATTTGGGTTGCAAAATCATCAATCGTAGACTCTTTGGCTTTGAGTTCATAGCCGGTAGCAATCACAGTGACAATCATTTCATCTTTCAAATCTTCATTCAAGGCTGTACCGTAAATGACGTTGAGTTCAAAATCCGTGGCATTTCTAATCTCATCTAAAGCTTGTGAAACTTCAAATAGGGTAATGTTGGTGCCTGAGGTGATGTTGACAATCGCATCGGTAGCACCGTCAATCGACACTTCTAATAATTTCGAGTGGATCGCTTTACGTGCTGCTTCAATGGCTCTATTTTCACCGGCAGCAATCCCAATACCCATGAGTGCCGTCCCTTTGTTTTCCATGACTGTTCGGACGTCAGCGAAGTCCACGTTGATTAGACCAGGTACTGCGATGATTTCAGCAATCCCTTGGACCCCTTGTCTTAAAACGTTGTCTGCTTCTCTGAATGCATCGAGCATTTGGGTATTCGGTTCGATGATTGATAACAAACGTTCATTTGGAATCACGATGAGTGTGTCCACGAATTGCTTTAATTCTTCTAACCCTGCAATGGCTGCTTGGGTTCGTGCTGGACCTTCAAAGGCGAATGGTTTGGTAACAATACCAATCGTCAAGCAGCCCATTTCTTTTGCCAATCGGGCAATGATTGGCGCTGCACCGGTTCCAGTACCGCCACCCATACCGGCAGTAATAAACACCATATCGGCATCGCTCAATACGGCTCTTATTTCATCCTCGGATTCCAACGCGGCACGTTTGCCTACTTCAGGCTTTGCACCAGCACCCAACCCTCTGGTTAAATGTTTTCCAATTTGTAGTCTTTTCTCAGCGCGAGATACTCTCAACACTTGGGCATCGGTATTCACTGCTACGAATTCTACACCTTTTACATCGTTCTCAATCATGCGATTGACGGCGTTCCCGCCACCACCACCAACACCGATAACTTTAATGACCGGCTTTTGGTTGAAGTTGTCATTTTCGCCAAATACCATAATACCCCTCCTAAAAATTTGTTGTAAACAACCTAAGTTAATTTTACACTAATTGGCTTATAATTAAAAGATATATAAGCGATTTTAACACAAGTCACTTCAAATAGCCATAACGCGTAAAAAATTCTTTTTTAAAGTCTAATAAGCGGTCTTCTAATATCGCTTGTCGAATCTCTTTCATCAAATGTTTTAAAAACGCCAGGTTTTGATAGGTCATGATGCGCATCCCTAAAATTTCTTCTGCTTTGAATAAATGACGAATATAGCTTTTTGTATACTTCGAGAATGGGGTTGGCAGATTGGGGTCTAATGGGGTCATATCCATCTCAAACTGCTTATTTCGGATTTGGATTTTTCCCATGGTCGTAAAAGCGGTACCGTGTCTGGCGTTACGTGTTGGTAGGACGCAATCGAACATATCCACCCCACGAATCACACCCTCAACCAAATCGTCTGGTGACCCAACACCCATCAAATAACGGGGTTTATCCTTTGGCATGACTGGGTTTAATAAATCCAGAATGCGATACATTTCCGATTTCGATTCCCCAACCGATAATCCCCCAATGGAATACCCTGGGAAATCCATTTCAATCAATCTTTTGGCGCTTTCTAAACGCAAGTCATCATATAAGCCACCTTGAACAATACCAAACAGTGCTTGGTCTGTTTTGAGTGCTTTTTTGCCGCGTTCAGCCCATCTTAAGGTGCGCTCAAGGGAGTCTTTGGTATACGCATAACTGGCGTCATGTGGTGGACACTCATCAAAACTCATGATGATGTCAGCCCCTAGTTTTTCTTGTATTTCGATGGCTTTTTCAGGTGATAAAAAGAGCGATTCTCCACTCTTGTGGTGTTTAAAATACACCCCTTCTTCTTTGATTTTTCGCATATCGGTGAGTGAAAACACTTGAAATCCACCACTGTCGGTTAATAAAGCGCCATCCCAGTGCATGAACCCGCGGATCCCACCATGGGCTTTCACGATATCTTCCCCTGGTTGTAACCACAAATGATAGGTATTGCCTAAAATCAATCCATCCGAGGCGGCCTTGATTTCTTCAGGTGTCAATGTTTTGACGGTCGCTAGGGTGCCTACCGGCATAAAAATGGGCGTTTCAAACGTCCCATGGGGTGTATGGAGTAATCCGTATCTTGCGCCGGATTGTTTACATGTATGTAATAGTTCAAATCTAATTGCCATATTGATTCCTCTTTCCATTGAAATTATACCACAGAAGTGTTATATTTGTTATTGGCTTATGCCCGCAGTACTAGTTACCTGCGAAACCAAAACAAGGAGAATAACTGAATATGCTTCATTTTACCTTAAAAGATTGGATTCGACAATCTTTGATTGCAGCCCTTTACGTCGTATTGGTGCTTCTATTTTTACCCATCAGCTTTGGCGAAATTCAATTTCGCGTGGCTGAATTATTATTGATTGTTGTCTTTTTTGACAAGAAAGCCATCGTTGGATTGACCGTTGGTACATTTGTTGCAAACATGTACAGTCCAGGTCCACAATTGCCATTTGACTTAACCCTAGGGGTTTTGGCCACCTTCTTGAGCGTGGTATCGATGGTGTGGATTAAAAACAAATATGTAGCATTACTCGCACCCACCCTATTCAATGGCATCATTGTTGGATTCATCTTGAATGTCGTGTGGGGCTTACCTTTATGGTTAACCATGGGGTATGTCGCGATTGGTGAATTTGGTGTGACTTATATTGTCGGATTACCAATGTATAAAATACTCAATCGAAACCCAGGATTTAAATCACTTTTTGAAGAATAAAGGCGCAGATTTTGCGCCTTTTCTTATCTAAAACCAAGGTTTCTCAATGTTTTTTCAACCAAACCTACAAAGTTGTTTTCAGCACCCCAGTTGAACTTAATGAGTACGCCTGTTGACCCACCCGTACTCACAGCATCCACGGTGATTCGATCATCGATTTGTGAAATCATGACCGATAAACTCGCACGGTTGCCTGCGCGATAATAATATTTTTCGAACACCATCATGCGAGACTGGCCATTTTCAAAGGTTGCTTTCACATCCAAACGACATTCACCTGTGATTGAACCATTGACCACTTCATTGTAAATTGCGCCACTTACTTGATCGATGGTACCGGTACCTACCATTCTTAAGCTAGACATTTATTTTCTCCTTTAAAATTATTTGTTTATGTGCTGTTGCCATAGCGATATCCTCAAATGATTGCACTAAAGTATGTGCTTTAGCGGCTTGAATTTTGCCATAATAGACATCCATGTGCCAGATGAGATGGGTAAAGACATGTTTATAATGACCCAGTGGTCGGGTGTAAAATACCTCCAACCCATCCGCAGACAATGCCTCAAGGGCATAAGCCAAATCCTCTGCTTCTACTTGAGGTAACAAATAGAGTCCTTTTAATAAGTTATCGGTGACTTTTTCAACGACAAATTTACCCGAGGTATCCACCAAAATAAACGTGATAAAATGATATTCTTTTTTGGTTTTTGCTTTGGCTTTAATCGGCAGTAAATATTGCAAGTCTTTGGCTTTTGCCAAGCAATGCGTAGAAATGGGACAAATGTCACATTTCGGTTGGTGTTTGGTACAGTGGGTAGCCCCCAATTCGATGATGGCTTGTGTGTAAAGATGCGGTTTTTCATCATCCAGTAATGTACGATTTAAGGCTGTGATCTCTTTTTTAGTTGCATCGAGTGCGATGTCTGATTCTACTGCGAAATAACGCGACAGTACACGTAAAACATTGCCATCCACGGCACTTCTTTTTTGGTGAAAAGCAATCGACAAAATCGCCCCAGCTGTGTATTCGCCAATCCCTTTTAATTGAATCAGTTCTTCATAGGTATTGGGAAAAATCCCTTGATGCTTCGACATAATCACTTTGGCTGTTGTTTGCATATTTCTCACACGAGAATAATAACCCAGTCCTTCCCAAAGTTTCATCAATAAGGCTTCATCACATGCCGCCAAATCCTGAATGGTGGGTAATGTTTGTATGAATCTTTGATAATAGGGAATGACCGTTGCAGCTTGGGTTTGCTGTAACATGATTTCAGATACCCAGATATAATACGGGTCTTCGGTATGTCGCCATGGTAATTCACGAGCGCTTTTTTCATACCAAGCGATGAGTTTACTTGAAAAATGACTCATCGATGTCTCGGATTCTGATGCCACAATGTGGAATCATGTCATCGATATTGGTAAATGTGCCCATGACAATGCCATGGCATACAACGATGACTTTTTTATATTTTAAATAAGGTTTGATGGCATTGTGCGTACGTTTCGATAACACCTCAAACGATTCCCAAGGAAACTCAGTTTGATCGCTTCTTATACCCCTTTGAGCCATAAATTCTGGGTAGGCTAAATCCAAGTCTTTACGGTCACCAAACGTGGTATCTGGCATCCATTCGTGCAAATCGTTTTCGACAGTTAACGGAATTTGTGTGATACGTGAAATGATGGCTGCGGTTTGTAAAGCCCGTGTATAAGGCGATGCCACAATCAATTCAGCATCTTGTAAAATGGCTTCTTTAGCAACCATTTCTGCTTGTGATACGCCACGATCTGTCAGTTTGCCTAAATCATAACCTTGATTCTTGTAACCACGTGCGATCACTTCATCGTAACGCGGTTCCCCATGTCTAATAAAAATAAATGTTGTCATTTTAATCACCTATCCCAAGTATAACATAATTTCATGTGTCGATAAATAAACATTTTAGGTCATATTTATCGGATGAATAGCATCGTATGTTATAATTGGACTGTGAGGAAGTGAGGCTGATGAACCCTATGAATAACCAATTTGATGATATAATACTCAATCGAAGATCCATTCGTAAATACCAACCCATCGACTTATCCAAAGAAACGATTGAAGCGATTCTTACCATGGCTTTGCGTGCACCGTCATCGAGAAACTTTCAACCATGGACAATTCGTGTGATCCATTCGTTGGAGGCTAAGGCAAAGTATTCTCATTTATTCGTTTCGAATCGAAATCAATACGAGACGGCTTCAGCGATGATCATCCTGTTTGCCGATACCCGTTATGCCAGTCGAGCAAAGGAAATATATGAACGCGCCATCGAACAAGGTCTCATGACCCCTGAAGCCAAAGAAAAACAGTTGTTGAATATCCAAAATCAACAGACCAATCCTGTAGATGTCATCAAAACTGCCCATTTAACAACACAATCAAGAAGTCCCCTGCCTCTTCAGGTAGCGGGATGAATTGATTCGTAAAATTCTTTCACATTTATTTCACAAAACCCATAAATAATGTTATAATATAGTTGAATAATCTCTATACATAAACACTATGAAAGGGCGGATTTGGTATGAACAAAGCTTTTAAGTTTCGAATCTATCCAAATGAATCTCAAAAGACTTTAATCCATATGACTCTAGGCCATAATCGTTTTCTCTGGAATAAAATGTTAGAAGATAAACAGAAACATTATGAACTCACTAAAAATAGCCTTCATCTTACACCAGCTCAGTATAAGAATGACTATCCCTTTTTAAAAGACATTGACTCTTTATCTTTAGCCAATACACAACTCAATCAAGAAAAAGCTTTTAAACAATTCTTCAATCATCAACAAGACTTCCCTAAGTTTCATTCTAAGAAACAAGACTATGGTTATACGACCAATCTTGTTAACAATAATATCGTTCTATTAAAAGGTTTTATCAAATTACCTAAACTGGGTGAAGTAAAGATCAAACAACATAGATCTATACCTAGTGATATGACTTTAAAGAACGTAACTGTTTCTAAGAGTAGTACCGGTAAGTATTATGTCTCTATCCTATATGAATACCAAAAAGAG